>Ga0302324_100001467_pt1 | contig 57352 bp, 52 predicted proteins | sample Palsa_T0_1_FD_201949 | JGI IMG/M metagenome (GOLD analysis project Ga0302324, IMG submission 201949) | Peat permafrost microbial communities from Stordalen Mire near Abisko, Sweden - Palsa_T0_1 | ecosystem: Environmental > Terrestrial > Soil > Palsa > Peat permafrost | place: Sweden: Abisko...
TACTCGCTCTGATCTGATTCATCATCAGACCACAGCGAATATTGCGGTCCTGCAACCCCAGGCTCTCCTTTCGAATCGCCTGGTTTAGGCTTCTCCGATTTCGCTCGCCACTACTTTCGGAATCACTTTTGTTTTATTTTCCTCCGGGTACTGAGATGGTTCACTTCCCCGGGTTCGCTTCTTCACCCTATGAATTCAGATGAAGATAACAGGTGTTCGCACCTGCTGGGTTTCCCCATTCGGAAATCCCCGGATCACAGCCTGTTAGCGGCTTCCCGAGGCTTATCGCAGCTGACCACGTCCTTCATCGCCCGTTTGCGCCAAGGCATCCACACACACGCCCTTAGTAGCTTGACCATAAAATCTGCTCTGCACACAAAGTGTTCTTGAAGCGCTTCGTACTTACAACACACACTTCAACTTGTGTATTTTAAAATGCCCGTCAATATTCAATTGTCAAAGAACTGCAAAACCGGGTTATGGGTTTTGGGTCTTGGGTTATGGAGAAAGCCAAACCCAACACCGAAGACTCAGCAACCGCCGGCCGAACGCGCGGATTTTTGGTGGGCCTGGGTAGACTTGAACTACCGACCTCACCCTTATCAGGGGTGCGCTCTAGCCACCTGAGCTACAGGCCCATGGGGTTTCGAAACTGGTGGAGCTGGTCGGGATCGAACCGGCGACCTCCTGAATGCAAATCAGGCGCTCTCCCAGCTGAGCTACAGCCCCTGAATGGGCGAGACCCCTAACAAGGCTCGCCCCAATGATCTAATCCGAGGCCGATTGGATGCACGGACTTTCCGAACTAGCCGGAAAGCCGCTAGGATTCACTCGCGTACCCTAAGTGGAGATGCCGGAACGGGCTCTCCGGTTTCCCCGAAAGGACCCCGGAGGTTTATGGAGTGGAACGGCTGTCTGTTACTAACCGCTTCCCTTAAAGGTAACGGGTTGGTAAAACTTTCGCAGACTCCACCCACGTTCTCTCTTAGAAAGGAGGTGATCCAGCCGCAGGTTCTCCTACGGCTACCTTGTTACGACTTCACCCCAATCATGAGTCATACCTTGGGCCGCTGCCTCCCTTGCGGGTTAGCCCGCGGACTTCTAGTACAACCCACTTTCGTGATGTGACGGGCGGTGTGTACAAGGCCCGGGAACGTATTCACGGCAGCGTGCTGATCTGCCATTACTAGCGATTCCAGCTTCATGCAGGCGAGTTGCAGCCTGCAATCCGAACTGAGACCGGTTTTTTGCGATTGCCTCCACCTCGCGGCTTGGGAACGCTTTGTACCGGCCATTGTAGCACGTGTGTAGCCCTGGACATAAAGGCCATGAGGACTTGACGTCATCCCCACCTTCCTCCAGCTTATCGCTGGCGGTCTCCTGCGAGTGCTCCCTTGCGGGATGGCAACACAGGACAAGGGTTGCGCTCGTTGCGGGACTTAACCCAACATCTCACGACACGAGCTGACGACAGCCATGCAGCACCTCGACTCCACTCCCTTGCGGGATAGCAATGTTTCCACTGCCGTTGGGAAGCCGTTCGAGCCCAGGTAAGGTTCTTCGCGTTGCGTCGAATTGAACCACATGCTCCACCGCTTGTGCGGGCCCCCGTCAATTCCTTTGAGTTTCAGCCTTGCGACTGTACTCCCCAGGCGGCATATTTAACGCGTTAGCTCCGGCACAGATCAACTGAATGACCTACACCAAATATGCATCGTTTAGGGCGTGGACTACCAGGGTATCTAATCCTGTTTGCTACCCACGCTTTCGTGTCTCAGCGTCAGTTACGGTCCAGAGAGCCGTCTACACCACCGGTGTTCCTCCTGATATCTACGCATTTCACCGCTACACCAGGAATTCCACTCTCCCATCCCGCACTCTAGCCTTCCAGTTTTCGGCGCACCCTCCCGGTTGAGCCGGGAGATTTCACACCAAACTTGGAGAGCCGCCTACACACCCTTTACGCCCAGTAACTCCGAACAACGCTCGCTGCCTACGTATTACCGCGGCTGCTGGCACGTAGTTAGCCGCAGCTGCTTCTGCAGGTACCGTCATGATTCTTCCCTGCCGAAAGAGCTTTACACCCCGAAGGGCTTCATCGCTCACGCGGCGTCGCTGCATCAGGGTTGCCCCCATTGTGCAAGATTCCCCACTGCTGCCTCCCGTAGGAGTCTGGCCCGTGTTTCAGTGCCAGTGTGGCCGTGTGCCCTCTCAGGCCGGCTACCGATCTAAGCCTTGGTGGGCCGTTACCTCACCAACTAGCTAATCGGCCGCGGGCTCCTCTCTCGGCGCATTGCTGCTTTCCTCTCCCGAGCTTATGCGGTATTAGCGCCGGTTTCCCAGCGTTATTCCACACCCAGAGGTAGATTACCCACGTGTTACTCACCCGTACGCCACTTTACTTACGAGGTTGCCCCCGCTTTCTCGTGCGACTTGCATGTGTTAAGCGCGCCGCCAGCGTTGATTCTGAGCCGGGATCAAACTCTCGTTTGAATTGTATGAGTTGATCGCTCCGACTTTTACTCAGAGTCTCTGACGAATGTTTCTTGTGCATCCAACCAGATTGTCAAAGATCTATGCCGCCCGCGAAACGCATCCCTGCGGATACGCCCGTGACGACAGGCCTCGAAACTTGTTCCGGCAACCCTTTAGCGCACAAACGCGCACGGGCAACCGCTGAAAATGAGAACTTTTGAAAAGAACCTACCAGGAAGGCCGTATTCCGCTCCGCGCGGTGGCCCGCGGGGAGTTTTGTTACCATTCCTTAGACGAGGATCCTAGTCCCTAAAATTTTTGTACCACAAATACGGAGTTGAGCGCAAGCCCACAATTCTCCGTAGACCCTCGAAATCGGCGACTCCCTCAGAATATCAGAACCGTTACAGTGACGCAAGAGCCAATTGCAATTTTTTTTTGGTGCGCTTCGGGAATGCGGCCGGTCGCTCATGCTCGCGGCTCGGAAGCGCTGTGAGAAAAGCCTAAAATGGAACTATGCGGCTGTTGATGCTCGTTTGCCTGGCTGGGCTAATTTCAATCGTGGCGCAGGCTCAGACCTTACCGCAGATCCTGTCGCGCGTTTCCGAGGAGGCCGAGGTGTTCCGGCACGTGGCGCCGGAGGTTCTGGCCGAGGAAACCCTGACACAGCGCGGGATCAAACCGCCAGGGCGATTCCGGCCGCGAGTGGGAGCCGCCGTTACCAAACCCACCGCCGCGGCGCTGCAGACCCGCGAAATCGTTTCGGAATACAGCCTGTCAACCTTCAAGGACGCGCCCCAGTCGTTGCACGAGTTCCGCCAGGTAGTTTCCGTGGACGGCAAATCCGTATCCTCGGCGGCGTCCGCGCGCCACACGCTGGTGCTGGGCTTGTCATCCTCCGACGATCATGCGAAGAAGCGCATGCTGGAGGAGTTCCAGAAGCATGGACTCTCGACCGCGGTGGTCGATTTTGGGCCGCTGCTGCTGCTGTTTACCAAAAGGCAGATCGGGAATTATCATTTTGAGCTGGCCGGAACGGACCGCATGGGCGCGGACCAGGTTCAAGTAGTCTCGTATCGCCAGGTTTCCGGGCCCGATCGCATGCTGGTATTTCAGGGCAGGCAGGCGATACACCAGCCCATCGAGGGCCGCATTTACGCGCGAATGCCGGACGGACTGCCCCTGCGGATCACCATCACAGAGAGCCGCGAGGCCGGCAAACGCCGGTTTCGGGACGAGGCCACGGTGGACTACGTGCAGAACGCGAACGGTTTTGTGGCTCCCGTGGCGGTGACCCATAAGGGCTACGCCGACGATCAACTGATGGTGGAAGACGAATTCCGCTACACTGTCTTCCGCAAGTTCGGAGCGGACGCCGAAATCAAGTTCAGCGTACCGGCCGAGCCTGTGAAGTAGTACTGGTAGATCGCTGGTATTATGGGTCATCCGATGGCCGAAACCACAAGCGCCAAGCGGCGGCCGAGCAAGCGTGCGTACCTTCTGATTACGCTGTTTGCGCTGCTGCTGGTGCTGTTTCCATTTCTTTTCTGGTATCTCACCTGGTTCGGACGTAAGCTGACCGGCCCGGAAATCGATAGCTATCTGGCGGACCGGTCCAAGCCGCGGCACGCGCAGCATGCGCTGGTGCAGATCGGCGAGCGCATGAGCCGGCATGATCCGGACGTCGGGCGCTGGTATCCGGCGGTGATGGAATTCGCCCGAAGCCCGCTGATCGAGCTGCGGCAGACTTCGGCCTGGATCATGGGACAGGATCACAACTATGCTCCTTTCCACGAAGCCTTGTTAAAGCTGCTGGGCGATCCGCAGCCGATGGTACGGCGGAACGCGGCGCTGGCGCTGGCCAACTTTGGGGACGGGGCAGCGCGTCCCGAACTGCTGGAGATGCTGCGGCCTTATACCATTGTGGCGCCGGCGCCGGGCACGGTGCGGTACCGGTTGAAACTGGGCGAGTACGTCAATCCGGGTACTCTGGTGGCGCGTGTGGGGAGCGTGGAGGTGCGCGCGCCGCTGCCGGGTGAGGTGCTGGAGCTGACGCGCCGGGAGGGGGGTATAGCCGCCGCGGGCGATTCGCTGGCGGAGGTATCGGCGGACAAAGAGCACGCCTGGGAAGCGCTGCGGGCCTTGTGGAGGGTTGGAGGGGCGGAAGACGTGGAGGCGGTCCAGCGTTACGCGCGCGGCGTGCCCGGAATGCCCGAGCGGCTGCAGGAGCAGGCCATGTTGACCTTACAAGCCATACAGGCGCGCGAGGCTCAGGGTGGGACGCGTGGGCTTCCCTGAGTATGGCCCGCGAATTGCTAACACATCGGGCATGAAACTGTTTCTGGTCAAGCTCAGCATCGCACTACTGATGATCGCCGGCCCGGCCGTTATGACGTCCTTCGGACAAACCGCCAAGGACGATATTAAGGATGCGGGACATTCTACCAAGGAGGCCGCCAAGGACACCGGCAGCGCCACTAAGAAGAGCGCCAAGAAGGCCGCTCACACCGTGAAGAAGAGTACTAAGAAGGCGGTTAATAAAGGGGCACAGGAGACGGATAAGGGCGCGGCGAAGGTGGAAGAGAAGACCGACCATTAGGCTGGAGCTAGTCGCCGTAAAGGCGCAGATTGTTACCCTTGTACTCATGGGTTTTCCGGCAATCCGGATTTCCGCAGGTCAATGCTTTTTGCCAGGCTACATTCACAGCATCTGAAAACTTGGCTCCGAGTGGCTTATAGAAAACGGCCATTTCGGTGGCTCGTACGCCTGAAATGTAGTCGTCGTCGATCTCTATTCTCTCTCCGCAACTCTTGCAAATCACTCCAACTTTATGAGTCACCACCACACTATACATCAGCCACTCGCGGTCGGCTGCCGGACACACTTCGGACGTTTCCATTCCGGGGTGTAGGATCATCACCAGAGGGACCACTTAGGATGAGCCTTTTCTCCACCGAAATGCGTCGCGACCCTTTACCCCCTCTACGATCAATTGCGAAGCAGTTCTCCGTTGCTCCGCGGTTCTGTGCCTGCTTGAGGCCCCGGACCAGCTCGCCCGTCTGCGCGCGGCACCCGAGTTAATGCCCACCGCAATAGAAGAAGTCCTGCGCTACCGCTCGCCCGTACAGTGGATGATGCGCACGCCACGGCGTGACGTGGAGGTGCATGGCCAAGTGGTCCCCGCGGGGCAATTAGTGCTGGCGATGATTGGTTCGGCGAACCGTGATCCCCGTCAGTTCTCGGACGCCGGACGGTTTAATATCAGCCGTGACCCCAATCCGCACGTGGCCTTCGGGCACGGAATTCACTTCTGCCTGGGGGCAGCTCTTTCGCGACTGGAATCCAAAATTGCTCTCTCGGACTTACTGGGGCGGTTCGAGAATTTCGAATTAGCCGCCGATCAGCCGTGGCAGCCTCGCGAAGCGTTGAACGTGCATGGCCCGGCGCGCTTACTTATCCGCTTCGAGGTGAATCGCCGCGCTGCCGCCCCGGCCTAAAGTGAACCCGCTCCGCACTGGGGTGGGCATTTTACCAATTCAGTCATACTAAAAATCGTGGGCAACAGCGGAGCGTTGAATATGGGCACGGATTTTTCGAAGGCAGGGTTGGATCGCTTACATGGTGTGCTGTCCGGTTACGTCGAACGCGGCGACATCCCGGGCATTGTCGCACTGGTGAGCCGAGGCGACGATCTGGACGATGTGCAGGTGGAGACGCTCGGCGCCATGGCTGTTGGCAACAGCGCGCCGATGAAGCGCGATGCGATTTTCCGTATTGCGTCGATCACCAAGCCGATCACTGCCGTGGCCGCGATGATTCTGGTCGAGGAGTGCAGATTGCGGCTCGACGAATCCATCGAGCCCTGGCTGCCTGAGCTTGCGGATCGTCGAGTCCTCAGGTCGATCTCCGCATCGCTCGATGACACCGAGCCTGCCAAGCGGGCCATCACGCTGCGCGATCTGCTCACGTATCGCATGGGCTTTGGCAGCGTGATGGCCACGCCGGACACTTATCCGATCCAGAAGCTCATTCGCGAATACCACATCGGCGGCGATGGTCCGCCGCGTCCGTCGCAGACACCCGCGGCCGACGAGTGGATGAAAAAGCTCGGGTCGCTGCCGTGGATGGCGCAACCCGGTGAACGGTGGATGTATCACGTAAGCGCCGATGTGCTCGGCGTACTCATCGCGCGTGTCTCCGGGCGGTCCCTTGGTGCGTTCCTGCGCGAGCGCATTTTCGATCCGCTCGGAATGAAAGATACGGCGTTCTATGTGCCATCGGAGAAGATCGACCGGCTCCCGGGGTTGTATGTGTTCGATCACCGGACAAAGACACTCCAGCTATTCGACGGCACGGCGAACAGCGAGTGGAGTGGTGCGCCCGCATTCGAATCGGGCGGAGGCGGTCTGGTTTCGACGATCGACGATTACTTCGCTTTCTGCGGCATGATGCTCAACAAAGGCCGTTGTGGGCGCGGACGGATTCTCTCGCGCGCGGCGGTCGAGCTGATGACGTCGGACCAGCTAACACCGAACCAACGTGAAGGCGCGGAGATCTTCTTCTCATCGAACCGCAGCTGGGGCTTCGGGATGGCGGTGGAAACGAAACGCGATAATCTATTTCGCACGCCGGGACGGTTCGGTTGGGACGGCGGCTTCGGCACGTCCGCGTATGTCGATCCCGCGGAACGGCTCATCGGCATCCTGTTCACGCAACGCATGATGGAGTCACCCGAACCGCCGCCCGTGTTCAATGATTTCTGGACGCTGGCTTATGGAGCGATGGAGTAGGCGACGAATCGCGGGTCAGCAGATCGATACCAAAGTGTCAGGCCAAAAGTAAGCGGCGTCCCTTCGGGGCGGGAACCGGGTCGCCAAACTCTTTCGCGGTGTCGATCCACAAGCGAATCGCATCCTGTGCGTTGCTGAGGGCACGTTCTTGCGAGGAACCGTGTGCGGCACATCCCGGAAGTTCGGGCACTTCGGCGACGAACGCGGCGCCCTCTTCACTCCAATAGATGATGACTTCGTATTTGGTCATGGTTTAAAACCAAGCCTCGCCTTCAGGACGGCAGCCCGGACCTGTTTGACCTGGTACGGCTTTGCGTTCGCGCCCGCTCGCTGCAAACATCCAGCGGGACTTATTCTGACCCCTATGTTAGCGGGCAATGCCCACCCGGCACACTATTATGCGGTGGCGCGCACGCTCTTGGCGGCGGGCCGCTCTTCGGCCGCCAGCCAGGAATAGGCTAAGCCCGCCACAGCCGCTCCCGCGATCGGAACCACCCAGAACAGCCAGAGTTGTTCGAGAGCCCAGCCGCCTACGATCATCGCCGGTCCGGTACTGCGCGCCGGGTTCACGGAGAGGTTGGTGACCGGAATACCGATCAGGTGGATCAGCGTGAGCCCGAGCCCGATGGCGATGGGCGCGAAGCCCGCCGGAGCGCGTTTATCGGTGGCGCCCAGGATGATCATCAGGAACATGAAAGTGAGCACGCCCTCGGCTATGATGGCCGACATCATGGAGTAGTGGCCGGGCGAGTGCTCCGCGAATCCATTGGCCGCGAAACCGCCGATAGCGAAATCGGGCGCACCGCTGGCGATGCCATACAAGACGGCGGCGGCAGCCATGGCTCCCAGCACCTGCACGACGATGTAGGCGACGACGTTGTTCCAGGGGAAACGGCGGCCGACTGCCAATCCCACGGTGACGGCGGGATTCAAGTGGCAGCCGGAGATGTGCCCGATGGCGAAGGCCATGGTCATTACGGTCAGTCCGAACGCCAGGGCGACCCCCAACAGTCCGATGCCCACGTGCGGGAATGCGGCCGCCATTACCGCGCTGCCGCATCCGCCAAAAACCAGCCAAAACGTGCCGAGAAACTCGGCGCTCAAACGCTTCGTCAACGACGACAGCATATGCCTTCCTCCAAAGAAATCGAAACGCTACGGCCTTCAATACTACTCCCACGACCGGCGTCATGTCACCTAGCGTAGCGCGTAGGTCAGCCCGGTGGTGAACTGGAATGAGTTCTTCTTGAACGCCGGCGGGGGATCGTTCAGGAACGTATCGAGCGAAGTGATCGCCAGGCTGAAACGCTTGTGTACGGGCAATGTCAGACTGGCCGTGCCGGTTGCCGAATAGGCCGCCGTGTTGTTCCAGGCCGGCGTGGCGGAGATCTGCTCGTTGAATACGATGCCGTGCGCGAATTTCCGGGTGTAGATCTCGCCGAATGTGGAACCCACCAAACTCTGGTTCGAGGCGGAAATCGCGAAGGTCTGGCGAATATAATCCATGGCGACCTTCAAATCGAATTCCGCGGCGCCGGTCTTGATGACCGTCCAGCCCAGGCCGCCGCCATAGGACTGCTGCAGATCGAGGTCCTGCGAGAAGTTATGGTCGAAGGCGACTCGCGCAAATGCGAATAGGCGCGCCGAGAAGTATTGATCGCGTTCGGCGTCACCGTGCAGGATATCGGTTTTGATCTCGGCCGTCCCGGGCTGGCTCAAAGTGCCGTAAGAGCCACTCAAATCGACCAGGGTACGGCTGCTGGGATTCAGCCAGCTCGCGGTGGGCTCGGCACGCACCAGGGTGATGGCACCGGTGAATGTGCGGGACTCCTGTGTGGATTCGACCAGGCTGAGGCCCGCGGTGACCGCGCCGCCCCAATCCTCGAAGAACCCTTCCTCGTGGCTGGTGGCCTTTTCGAAATCGGGCTGCTCGATCACGAAAGCCAAATCCGCCACAGGTATCGTGCGTGGCGCGCCCGCTGCGCTTTCCAGTACGATCTTCTGATCGGTCATGGAAAGCTTGCCTTCAGGCACCTGACTCACGTCCGCGTGTTTTACGATTTTCATATTCTTGGTGACGACGGCAAACGGATGGGACGTGCGCAGCTCCTGGACTTTGCTCCAATCGACGGTGACCTCTCCGGCCATGTCGCTCTTGAAAGTCAGGGAACCGCCTTTGGCGCTCTCCAGTTTGCCGATGAGCTTTTCGCCGTCGGCGAAGATCAGCACGTCGGGCTCGGCCTTGGGCGCGGGCGTTTGGGCATAAAGCAGGGCGCTCCCGAAGACGGCAGCAAAGGGTGCCGCAAGGCGCCACAGGCGGAAAAACTGAGATCTCAGCATGGTAACCAGCATCAATTGTAATGCAAGAGGAGCCCAGCACCCAGAACCCAGCACCCTTCCACCCATTGACACTTGCCCAAACCGCTGGCATACTAAAAGCGAAGCACCACTAATATGTGGTGTGCGAAAGAGTGCAAATCATGGCGACCCTCGTAACGCCTTCGTCAGCAGTCTCAATTTCCCCGCTTCAGATTTCGCTGGATCAGATTATTGCGGTTGCACGGCATGGGCAGGAGGTCGCGCTCAGCGATGACACCGATTTCCGCCGGCAGATCAGCCGCGGCCGCGAGACGCTCGAACGCAAGCTAGGGGAAGGCGAAGTGGTTTACGGGGCGAACACCGGCTTCGGCAGCAACGCGCGCTATGTGATCCCGAACGATGAGCTGGCGCATCACCAGCAGAATCTCCTCGAGTTTCTCTGCTGCGGAGTGGGTGAAGCCTTGCCGGAAGAAGCGGTGCGGGCCGCCATCCTGCTGCGGGCCAACGCGCTCGCGCGCGGACTCTCGGGGGTGCGGCTGGTGGTGATCGAGCGGCTGCTGGACCTGTTGAACCACCACATTACACCGGTGGTGCCGCGCTACGGTTCGGTGGGAGCGAGCGGGGACCTGTGCCCTTCGGCGTACATAGCGCGCGCCATGGTGGGGCGCGGCGACGTGCTATATAAAGGATGCCGCGCGCCGGCCGCCGAGGCCCTGCGGAACGAGGGCATTGCGCGCCTGGATTTGCAGGCCAAAGAGGGGCTGGCGCTGCTGAATGGCACTACGGTGATGACGGGTGTCGGCTCGATCGTGGTGGACGAAGCGGCGTATCTGTTCCGGCTGTCGCTGGGCGCGCTGGCCATGGCCGCGGAAGCTTTGGGTTCCTCGCCCGATTATTATCATCCGGCGATCCACATGGCCAAGCATCATCCGGGCCAGTTGGCGGTGGCGGAGATGCTCAACTCGCTGCTATTCGATTCGAAGCTGGCGATTCCGTTGGACGAAATCCGGCATCGCGTGGAGGAGGCCGGGCGGCGAGCCAATGGGAACCATGCCGTAGCGGCGGCCGGCGAATCGATCCAGAGCGCCTACTCGCTGCGCTGCGCGCCGCAGGGCCTGGGGCCGATGCACGAGACGCTGGAGCAGTGCCGCACGGTGATCGAGCGGGAAGCCAATTCGGTAAACGACAATCCGCTGATCGACCCGGTTTCGGACCGCGTGTATCATACGGGCAATTTTTACGGGGCGCACATCGCGCGGGCCATGGATGGCCTGAAGCTGGACCTGGCGAACCTGGCCAATTGGCTGCACTCGCTGATGGCGCTGCTGATGGACGACCGCTTTTCCAACGGTCTGCCGCCTTCGCTGAGCCCGCACGTGGGCGTCTATCAGGGCTTTAAGGGGATGCAACTGGTGCATACCAGCCTGGTGACGGCCATACGCCACTGGTGCGCGCCCAGCCTGATTCACTCGCTTCCCACCGAACAGTACAATCAGGATATTGTCAGCCTGGGGACGCACGCCGCCCTGACGGCCATGGACATCGAGCGCCTGCTGCGTAATGCGGTGGCGATCACGCTGCTCTCGACGGCTCAGGCCATCGATTTACGCGCGGGCGGCGGACGCATGGGCGGCGGCACGCGGCCAATTTACCGGACCATCCGCTCGGTGAGCGCGTTCGTCGAAGCGGACCGGGCGCTGGATGGCGATATCGCCGCGGTGGTGGGCCTGATCGAACGGCGGGCGATTCCCGTGCTGGCCTGGTGAAGGCACTCCGGCTTCATCAAACCATGCTTCATCAAACCATGCTTCATCAAACCATAAAGCCGCGCGCGACTTCCACGAAAGATTCCACCTGGCGCGCCGGCCACGTTGCGTCGCACTCGAGCTCACGTGCCATCAATTCGGCCACCCTCGGGGCCATGGCGATGGCCGCTTTCGCGTTCAGAAACAAAGCGCGCGTGCGGCGGGCCAGCACATCTTCAACCGTGCGCGCCATTTCGCTGCGCGCGGCCCACACTACCTCCGCGCCGGTATAGGGAAGCGCGGGATGGAGCGGCTCGGCAAGCGCGGGATCGGTGCGCATCAGATCCTGAATCAGCGGCGCGTCGGAGCCATACACGCGCAGCGGGCCGAATTTTTCCGCAGCCGGGTGGAAGCCGTGCAGGTTCAGATATTCGGTAACGCAGGGCTTCTCCGGCAAACGGGCCAGCATGGCAGCCTGGTTGACGCAATCCTCCGCCATGTGGCGATAAGTCGTCCATTTTCCCCCGCAGATAGTGAGCAGGCCCGATGGTTCGATGTGGATAGTGTGATCGCGCGATAGCGCCGCGGTGTTGCCTCCAGTCGACGATCGCACCAGCGGGCGTATGCCGGCGAAGACGCTCAGGATATCCTCGCGCGTAGGCTTGCGGGCAAGATAGAGCGACGCCGTGCTCAGGATGAATTCGATCTCCTGTTCCATGGCGACCGGCTCGAGCAGCGCCTCGGCGACGGGCGTGTCGGTGGTGCCGATGAGCGCGTGGTCGTGCCACGGAATGGCGAACATCACGCGTCCATCGCTGGTATGCGGCACCATAATGGCGCTTTCGCCCGGAAGGAAGGAGCGGTCGAAAACGAGATGAATTCCCTGGCTGGGCGCGATCATAGGTGTGGCAGATGCATCCGACTGCCGGCGCAGGTTATCGGCGAAGGGGCCGGTGGCGTTGATCACCACTTCGGCCCGCGCGTGGAATTGCTCTCCGCTCTCGGCGTCGCGCGCGGCCACGCCGTCGATGAAGCCTTCGGCGTCTTTGGTCAGGTGCGTGGCCTGAACGTAGTTGAGCAGGGTGGCGCCCTTCTCGTAGGCCGTGGCGACCATGTGGATGAGCAGGCGGGTATCGTCGAACTGCCCGTCGAAGTAGACCACGCCGCCGCGCAAGCCTTCCGTATTGATAGTGGGCAGGCGCTCGAGCGTTTCCTCTTTCGAGAGAATGCGCGACACGCCGAAGCCATATTTCCCGGCCAGGAGATTGTAGACCTTCAGGCCGAGGCCGTAGAAAGGAGCTTCCCACCAGTCATAGTTGGGCACCACGAAAGCCCGGTCGTGTACCAGGTGCGGAGCGTTCCGCAGAAGCAGGCCGCGCTCGCGCAGAGCTTCCATGACCAGCGAGATATTCCCCTGTTCGAGGTAGCGGACGCCGCCGTGGACCAATTTCGTGCTGCGGCTGGAAGTGCCCTTGCCGAAATCGTGCTGCTCGATCAGGAGCACGTCGTAACCGCGAGTGGCGGCATCGATGGCCACGCCCACGCCGGTGGCGCCGCCGCCTACGACGAGCATGTCCCAAGGTCCGGAATGCGCGTGGAAGCGGCGGTACATGTCGGTCCGGTTCATAAGGGACAGGCCAGAGGCCTATCCTACTTCTTTCCCGGCCATCTCGAGCAGCCGCCGTTCGTCGATCACCTCGACGCCGAATCCGCGCGCCTTGTCCAGCTTCGAGCCGGCCTCCTCGCCCGCCACTACGTAGCTGGTCTTGCGGCTGACCGAGCCGCTCACTTTGCCGCCCGCCGCTTCGATCGTGCGCGCCGCCTCTTCACGGGTGAGCGTGGGCAGCGTTCCGGTCAGCACGAAGGTCATCCCCTGCAGCGGCCCGCCTTTCTTGCGCCGGGTCTGGTATTCGAAGTTGAGCCCGGCGGCGCGGAGGCGCTCCACCAGCTCGCGGTTGCGCGGCTCGCGGAAAAACTGGCAAACGCTCTCGGCCACCTTGGGGCCAACCTCCTCGGCGCGCTGCAGTTCTTCCACACTGGCCTGCGCGATTCTGTCGAGACTGCCAAACGCTTCGGCCAGAAACACCGCCGTGCGCTCGCCGACAAAGCGCATGCCCAGCGCCGTGAGCACGCGCGGCAGCGGGTTCTGCTTGGACTTTTCAATGTTGGCGATCAGGTTGGCCACCGATTTGGCGCCCATGCGCTCGAGGGACACCAGTTGGGCCGGCGTGAGGCTATATATATCCGCCACGTTCCGCACCAGGCCGCGATCCACGAGCTGGTCGACCAGCGCGTCGCCCAAGCCATCGATGTTCATCACGCCCCGCGCGGAGAAGTGCAGGATGGACTCCTTGAGGCGCGCGGGGCAGTTGGTATTGATGCAGCGCGTGGCGGCTTCAGTCTCTTCACGCACCACTCTGCCGCCGCACACGGGGCAGGTTGCGGGCATGTGGAAGGGCTTGCGGTAGGAGCCTTGCTCATGCACGCGGACCACCCTCGGGATCACATCCCCGCTGCGTTCGATCACCACGATGTCGCCGATCTGCAAACCCAGTCGCTCGATTTCGTCCTCATTGTGGAGCGTCGCGCGCGCGACCGTAACACCCGAGACCTCGACCGGTTTGAGGTGCGCGACCGGGGTCAGGGCGCCGGTACGGCCGACCTGCACATCTATGTTCTCCACCGTGGTCAGCGCCTGGCGCGCGGGATACTTGTAGGCGATGGCCCAGCGCGGCGCCCGGGCTGTGAAGCCCAGTTGTCCCTGCTGGGCGATGGAATCCACCTTGACCACCACGCCATCGATCTCGTAGGGCAGGTGCTCGCGCTTGGCTTCCCATTCGGCGCAGAACGCCAGCACCTCTTCGACGTCGCGGCACAGTTTGCGGCTGACGTTGACTTTGAAACCCATACGGGCGAGCTCTTCGAGCGTTTCCCAATGGCGGCCGAAGACCGGCGCCCCGTCCACCTGGAGGGAGTAAGTGTAGTAATCGAGGCGGCGTGAGGCCGTAAGGGCAGGCTCCAGCAGGCGCAGCGAGCCGGCCGCGGCGTTGCGCGGGTTGGCGAAGCGGGCCAGGCCGCGCTCCTCGCGGTCCGCGTTCAGGCGCTCGAAGGCGCGCCGGTTCATGACCGTCTCGCCGCGCACTTCGAAGCGCGGCAGGCTGGTTTTCACGCGCAACGGAAGCGAGCGGATGGTACGCGCATTCTCGGTCACCTCTTCCCCCAGTACGCCATCGCCCCGAGTCACTGCCTGGACAAACTGCCCGTCGCGAAAGTGCGCCGCCATGGAGAGCCCGTCGAGCTTCAATTCGGTGACGTAGAGGAACTCTGCGCCGCGCAGCAATTCGCGGACGCGGCGGTCGAAATCGCGCAGCTCGCCTTCATCGAGCGCATTGTCGAGGCTCAACATGGGCGAGCTGTGCGCAACCTTGACGAAGCCTTCGCGCGGCTTGCCGCCCACGCGCTGGGTGGGCGAGTCGGGCGTCAGCAGCTCGGGGTGCTGCGCTTCCAGGTCGCGCAATTCCCGCATCAGCGCGTCGTATTCCGCGTCGGTCATCTCCGGCTGGTCGAGGACATAATAGAGGTGCTCATGATGGCGCAGCGTTTCGCGCAGCTTCTCGACCCGGCCTGAAACATTTTTTTGCATCGCCATTTTCACTATAATTTAAACAAAGAGACCTGGAGCGCCATCATACCCACCGGCCGCAAGACTATCATTATTTACAATCCCTTCGCAGGCAAGCTGGGCGCTAAGGGACTCAAGCGCCTTTCCCACGCAGCCGAGATCCTGCGCGAGACGGGTCACGATACGTGGTTGGTTCCGACCCAGGGACCAGGCACCGCGGGCGCCATCGCGCGCCGCCATATAGCGGAGGGGGCTGAGCTGATTCTGGCCGCGGGTGGCGACGGCACCATCAACGAAATCGCGGAGGGCGTAGTCTTCTCGGAGGTTCCGCTAGGCATTTTGCCGGCGGGCACGGCCAATGTTCTCGCCAATGAAATGGGGATGGGCTCCAGCCTGGAGCGCGCCGCCCTGCGCGTCACCGAGTGCATCCCGACGCGCATCTCCGTGGGCCGGCTTCTATGCATGAACGGTTCCGAGCGGTCGCGGATTTTTCTGCTGATGGCGGGCATCGGGCTGGATGCCAAGATTGTTTACAACCTCAATCTGCCGCTTAAGGCGCGCATCGGCAAGCTGGCTTACTACATCGGCGGCTTCAGCCTGGTGGGCCGGCACTTGGACGAGTTCGAAGTGGTGGTGGAAGGCCGCCGGCTCACTTGTTCTTTTGCGCTCATCAGCAAAGTGCGGAACTATGGCGGTGACCTGGAAATCGCACAGCATACCAGCTTGCTGGACGATCGGTTCGAGGTTGTCCTGTTTGAAGGACGCAACTCATTCCGGTATCTCAAGTATCTGGCTCGCGTGGCCGCGGGCAAGCTGGCCGGAGTGAAGGGCGTTTCGCTGATCCGGACTACGGCGGCGTGTATGTCGGGCACCGCCGACCGCCGCGTTTACATTCAGGTGGACGGCGAATACGCCGGACACTTGCCGGCGCGCGTCGAGATGGTGCCCGATGCGCTCACATTGTTGATGCCGGAGGCATACATTCGAAAGAGCGGCGCGGGCTCCTCTGCATCATCCATATGATCCAGGGCGCCCGGCACCAGCTCTAGCGCCAGCCGCAGCTCTTTCAGCTTGGCTTCGAGCTCCGCCGGTGATGCCGGACTCTGGCTCGGCATCTTTTCCAGGAGAGCCTTTACCTGCGTATAGACGGCTGTGGCGCGCATATGAAATACCGATTGCGAGGCGCCCGCAAGATGGGCAAGCACGATGGCGCGATCGAGTTCCGCTCCGACGATGCGGATGAGATCGCGATCCGTTTTCGCACGGAGCTCTGCGAGTTTCGAGAAATCGACGAGGCGTCCCATGATCGGTGAGCTCTAACGATTAGACGGTCGAGCGCGGAAAATCGTTAACCGAACCCTTCCTAATGGTTTTCGATTATTGTGCGCCCGGACTCGATTCGGTTAGTTTAGGGGATGCGCGTACAACCGGCCCGATGGAAATTCATCCTGGTCTTGCTGGCCTGCCTGGCGGTGTCGCTGATCGCGGTGATGTATCCGATGTACGTGATCTGGCCGTTCCGGAAGCAGGGTGCGCGCGAGCTTGCCGTGGCGCTGGTGGTGATGCGCTGGCGGCCGGCGATTATGGTGATCTCCGCCGTGGCGGCGCTCGCCACGCTGGCCGGCTATTGGCGGTCCCAATTGCGAAGGTGGCCGCGATTCCTGGCGGCGGCGTGTGCCGGACTGGTATGTCTGCTGGCGGCGCTGGCGCGCGTCAATGTATACGAACTGATGTTCCATCCGGATTCCCATCCGGCGTTTCAGGCGGCCTCTCAGGTGAAGCTCGACGGACGCGAGAAGGTGATTGCGGTGAAGATCGGCGGCAGTGCCCGCGCGTACCCCATCCGAGCCATCTCTTACCATCACGTGATTAACGATGTGGTGGAGCGCGTCGCCATTGTGGCGACGTATTGAACGCTCTGTCACACCGGTCTGGTGTGGGGCAGAGAGGTAGCCGGGCTGCGGCTGACGTTTCATCTGGCCGGCATCAATAACCAGAACTTCCTGATGCGCGACGAAGAGACTGGAAGCTATTGGCAGCAGATCAGCGGCCTGGCCATTGCGGGCCCGCTGCGGGGACGGCAGTTGACCCTGGTGCTCTCAGATGAGCTGACCTTCGCGGCGTGGAAATCCGAGGAGCCGCGCGGCACGGTGCTCAACGATGTTCCACAATACGTGGCCGGATATGCGCGCCGGGATTGGGACGTGCGCATGAAACGCGCGCCCACGGTGATCGATTTCCCGGAGTATGGGCTCAAGGCTCGCGACCTGATGTTGGGCATTCAGGCGTTCGGGGCCAGCCGCGCGTTTCCGTACGACCAGGTGATTCGGGAAAAGCTGGTCAAGGATCGCGTGGGTCGGGAGCCCGTGTTACTGGTCGTGGGACCGGACGGCGAGTCCGTGAGGGCCTTCCGGGATCGCCTGCCGGGGGCGGACGGCGCATCCGATTTCTATCGCATGGGCGGGAACCAGGCCGGGGCGACGATGATGGATGCCGCGACCGGGAGCCAGTGGAACTTTCAGGGCTGCGCGGTTTCCGGGCCGGCCCAGGGAGCATGCCTGGAGCGCATCCCCATGCTCAAAGATTACTGGTTCGATTGGCGAAACTATAACCCGAAAACGAGTGTTTACGGGAAGTACTGAGCCGCGCGCGTCAGCAAGCGGTATCGCGGCCTTGATTCAGCAGAAGCGTGCGGCCGCCGCCACGGGCCGCAGCCGCCAACCACTCCCGCCGGACTCCATCGTGACGCTCAGCGTGACTTCCTTCTTTTCCCGCACGACCACGACAGAGAAGTTCTTCTTCGCGCGCGCGGAGCGTAGCACGCTCGAAATTTCCCGCGGACTGGCGACGGTTTCGCCATCCACCTTCACGATCACGTCCCCCGCGCGCATGCCGGCTTTTTCCGCCGCCGAATTCTTCGTCACCGAGCGCACCAATACCCCTTCCTTGACTCCGAAGAACTCCGCCAGTTGCGAGTTCAGAGTCTCGCTTTCGATGCCTAGCATCCCGCTGCGGCCGGAATTCAGGACGTGCGGCCAGTCGGGCAGCGGAGCGATCTCCGGCACGGGCGGTGTGGCCGGCATAGACGGCATGGCCGGCATAGGCGGCATGGGGGGCATGGCCGGAATCTCCACCATCAAATCGTCGCCGTCGTCGTTGCGGAGGGAAAAGCGTTCCGCTGGACGCCGCCCGATGCCGGCGGTCACCGACTCGGCAGCGCCATTGCGCCAGATCGACAGACGCACTTGCCGATCGACCGGTGTCTCGCGCACCAGGCGCACAAACTGCTCCGTGCCTTCGATGCGCTGGCCGTTGTACTCGAGCACCACGTCGCCTTCCTTCAGTCCGGCTTTGGCGGCGGGGCTGTTTTCATCGACGCTCTTTACTTCGACGCCGTGCACCTCTTTCAGGTTGAGCGCTTTGGCGCGCTCGGCGTCCACCTCGGCCACGCCGATACCCAGATAACTGCCCCCCGTGCTGTATACGCGGATGGCCCGGTTGTTGGCCGCGTGCGCGTGCGGGGTGGGGTCCTGCCCGAAGGAGAAACCTGCCGTCCCCACGCCCAGGGTGGCGATGCACAACGCTCCATATATGCTGCGGATGCTGCGACTCATAGATCCCTCACTATTGCCGTCACTGTTGCCGTTTGATAAATATTGTGCCGCCGGTGCCGGAAATCCGCAAGATCGGCCCGCCTCCATTGACCGGCCCTTCCGCGATCACCTGCCCGCCTTCGACACGCACCCTGATTCCGGGAAAATCAGATACGATTCTACGAATACTATCAGACAACTCGTTCTGCGCCCGGATCATCACACCCACGTTAGACGGGATGAACACCGTAATGTCACCGCTGCCGGTCGAGAGAAACGAATCCGCCATCGGCTTACCGGCCAGCAGGCTGGCGAAGATGCTGCCGATCGCCGTCGAGACCCGCACGCCGCCGGAAATGTTGGCGAGCTGCACGCCGCCGCCGCCGCTTTCGCAACTGACGCCCTGCGCCGAGCCGACCTGCACGGGCCCAGCGGAATTCTTGGCCGTCACCCAGCCTTGCGCCTGTCCCACGTCGATGGGGCCGCCGCCGGTCGAGGCAATCACCGCCGATCCGGCGCGGTGGATGCGAATGCTTCCCGCCATGGTCGAGGCGCGCACCAGTCCACCCACTTCCTGGGCGAAGACATCGCCGCCGCCAGTCTCGAAAGTGGCCTCGCCCCGCACCAGGGTTGCAGTGATCTTGCCGCCCGCCGTGGCGCAGCGCGCGCTGCCCTCCACCGTGCCCAGCGCGATATCTCCCCCCGCCGTGCGCGCCACCACATTGCCCCGAATGCGATCCGCCTTAATGTTTCCGCCGCCCGTTTCAGCATTCACCGAGCCATCCAGATCCGAGAAATCCAGCGCGCCTTCAGTGGTCGTAATAGTGGTTTCCGGGGCCGTGCGAGGAACTTTCACCTGCAGATCCGCCAAGCCGTCGCCGCGGTGGATAATCAGGTAGGTATAGCCGCCCCCTTGCCGCCCCACACGCGCGCCGAACCCCTTCACCAACTGCCGCGCCGCCGCTTCCGTGGGCGCCTTCACGCGCACTTTGAGCGAATACCAGAGGTCGTTTTGCGCAACGCCGGAGAGCGTCACGCTGCCGCGCGAAGTAATCCGCAACCGCGCCGAGGGCGTCAGGGCTTCCGATCCTGTAACCACCTGCACCCAATAAGGTCCCTCACGAGTCAGCGCCGGCTCCGCGCCCGCCGCGATGCCCGCCAATGCCAAAATCAAAATGCCAAATCGAAGCCCGGTCATCGCTTAAAAAGTTCCGATCGATGCATTCATATCTTTCAAGGCCTTTTCGCAGCGGCGCCGCACGTAGGTATTATCTTCCCTCTGCACGACGCTCTGGAGAACGCCGACCATCTTGTCGTCGGCGCGCGAGACCAGCGCATCCACCACTTGAATCCGCACGCCCGGATTGTCGTCCTGCAGCAGCACCTGCGCCAGGACCTTGCGCACCTCCGGATCGCCGGTGAACGGTTTCAGCCCGTCCAGAGCTTTCAAACGAACACCCGGGTTCGGATCCTGCGCCAGCCGGTTGAGCAGCAGGCTGCGGACCTCGGAAGAATCCGTATGGCTCTTCAGGATCTCGACCGACTCCACCCGCACGCCCGGATTGTTTTCATCGTGCGCCGCGGCCAGCATCAACCGCTGAATGTTCGGCTCGTTCAACTGACCGGAGACCACCCGCCGCCGCGTCTCGTCCAGAACGATATGCACCTCGCCGGACGGGGCGCCCTCCGGCCCGGACGTCACCGAGCGAACTGAGGAAATGACGTTATCGGGCGTAAGGGAAGCTGCGTTGAACGCCACCCCCGCTCCCGGTGCGGTCAAACGCGCGCTGGCAAAACCGAGGGCCAACAGGGCCATGGCGCCCAGCGGCATACGCCAACGGAACAGGGGCGGAAACAAGGCGGCAAATCCATCGCGGAAGTGGACCCATGGCGTGGAGTGGGCGGCCTGGGCGCCGGGGTGTGCGACGGGCGCCTCATTCCGGTAAACCGCGCGCATCAGGTCGTGACGGCACTCGGCCAGCAGCGCCGCGGACGGATGCATCTCGCGCCGGTCGACCGCCGCGGCCACGGACCGCTGCAAATCCGCCTCGCGCCGGCACCCCGCGCAGCCATCCAGATGCTGTTCGAGGCGATCTTCCTCCTCCGGAGATAATTCCCCGTAAAAGTACAAGGGAATGAGCTTGGTGACCGATTCGCAATTCATTGAAAATCTCCCAGTTCCGCCCGCATCTTCTGCGTGGCCCGAAACAAACAATTCTTAGCGGCTTCTTCGCTGGTGCCCAGGATCTCGCCGATATTCCGCAGGCGCAGGCCCTGATAGTGCCGAAGCTCGAAAACCATGCGCTCGCGAGGAGTCAGCAAGACCAGCGCGACCTCGATACGCCTCCCCAGTTGCCTGTTCCAAAGGCTCCGCTCGGGATCGGCGTGCGCGGCTTCTTCTTCAAAATCGTTCATGCGGTCCAGGGGACCCTCGGGCGTGTCCACCACCGCCGGATCTTCCTTACGCACCTTGCGCTTCCTTAAATAATCCAGACAGATATTCGTCACTATCCGGTAAAGCCAGGTGTGGAAGCTGCAATCGAACCGGAACGCATCGATGCTGCGGTACACGCGCAAGAACGCCTCCTGGAAAACGTCACGTGCGTCTTCCTGCGAGCGCAGCAGGTTCATGGCGAGCCTAAGCACACTTTGGTCGTAGGCGCGGACCAATTGCTCAAACGCATCCTGGTCGCCGCGCTGGACCGCCCGAATCAGGCCGGCCTCATCGATTTTTGGGCTCAACCTGAGGCCTGCCGTACCAGGCGCGTCCTGGGCCATAAGTTCCGGCTCTGCCGCAGCTTTCAAACATCCTTTCCTGAGGGTTGGACGTGCCAGTCACGAAAGCGTCACGCCGATTGTCCCGATTTCGGACACTGTCCGCTGATGAAATTCTACCAGTTGCCGCCTGCCGGGGCTCGGCGGGCTCTTCGCCCTATCGCGGAGGGCTGTCTTTCAGTGGAGAGGTTGGGGACGCGCAGCGCACTCACTTGTTGCAGTCCCGTAGTCCACAAACCAACGCATATACCTAAAGAGATAGCCCATCACAAGTCACGGAGACAAATGAATCGCAAAGCACTTGCAACAATTACCAAGCGGCTGCTCTGGGGCGCCCCGGCCGCCGCTGTCCTCCTAACTGTTGCAGCAGAGCTTTGGGGGTTCGATCGGGTCGAGATCCTAAACCCGTGGGACGCTTCAGTAAACCGCGGCTTTCTCATTGCGAGCCTTTTGACTCTTACGACACTCATCCATTTTTGGATTAAGAAAAGTCAGCTGATTGAGCTCGATGCCGCGGAAATAGGGCGCCAAGGGAACAGCCTGGCAGCCCGGAATGCACAGATGGAAGACGGGCCGAGCCCGCTGAAAAGCGCCGAGGGAATCCTGGAGATGGCGGCCATCGGCGACATCAGCGTGCTCAATCAAGCGGAAAAGCATTTGGCGCAGATGGAGGGCCGGTATCGCGGGCTGCTGGAGGCGGCTCCGGATGCGATGGTGGTCAGCGATTCTGATGGCCGCATCCTCCTGGTCAACGCGGAAACGGAAAGATTGTTCGGTTACCCGCGCGAAGAATTGATCGGGCAAGCCGTCGAAATACTTGTACCGGAGCGATTTCGGGGAAAACATCCGGAATACCGCCATGGATTCGCCGCGCAACCCCTTAGGCGGTCGACGCGTGAGGGTCTCGATCTGCGCGGGTTGCGGAAAGACAAAACTGAGTTTTCCATCGAGATCAGCTTGAGCTCGTTTGAAAGCCCGGAAGGGATCCTGGTGACGGCAGCCATCCGCGACATCACCGTGCGCGATGAAGCGGAACAGCATCTGGCACAAATGGAAGGCCGGTATCGGGGGCTGCTGGAGGCGGCTCCGGATGCCATGGTGGTGGTGAACCAGGGCGGGCAGATCGTCCTGCTGAATGTGCAGGCGGAGAAACAGTTTGGATACCTGCGCGATGAACTCGTAGGGCAGCAGGTGACGAACATCATTCCGGAGGGCTTCGCGGAACGGCTGATCGCCGACGGAACCCGCAGCGCGGCTGACGCGCTGGCGCAGCAGATCGGCACCGGGATAGAGCTCTACGCGCGGCGGAAGGATGGCAGTGAGTTTCCGATCGAGATCATGCTGAGCCCGCTCGAAAGCCCGGAAGGAATCCTGGTGACGGCTGCCATCCGCGACATCAGCGTGCGCAAGGCCGCGGAAAAACACCTGGCTCAGATGGAGGGCGGCCGCCGGGTTGTCGAGGAGGCGCTCCGACAAAGCGAAGAACAATATCGGATGCTCCTCGACGGAGTCCAGAACTACGCGATCTTCATGATGGACCCGCAGGGGCAGATTCTCAGTTGGAATGCCGGCGCCGAACGAATCAAAGGCTACAGTGCCGACCAGATCATCGGTCGCAACTTTTCCTGCTTCTTTCCTCCGGCAGACATCGAGCGGGGCAGGCCGGAGGAGGTACTCCGGATGACTGCCGCCAATGGCCGGCACGAAGAACAAGGCATGCGCGTGCGGAAAGACGGCTCACGATTCTTAGCGAATGTCGCCATCACAGCGTTGCGCGATCCGGCCGGACATCTGCGCGGGTTTTCTGAGTTCAGCCACGATCTCAGCGAGAGCAAGGAGTCGGGGGCGAAGTACCGTGGGCTGCTGGAGGCGGCTCCGGACGCGATGGTGGTGGTGGACCAGGGTGGGAAGATCGTCCTGCTGAATGTGCAGGCGGAGAAGCAGTTCGGATACGGGCGCGACGAACTGGTAGGGCAGCAGGTGACGAATATCGTTCCGGAGGGCTTCGCGGAACGACTGATCGCCGACGGAACCCGCAGCGCGGCTGACGCGCTGGCGCAGCAGATGGGTACCGGGATTGAGCTCCACGGGCGGCGGAAGAACGGTAGTGAGTTTCCCATCGAGATCATGCTGAGCCCGCTCAAAAGCCCGGAAGGAATCCTGGTCACCGCAGCCATCCGCGACATCAGCGTGCGCAAGGCGGCGGAAAGCCACCTGGCGCAGATGGAGGGCAGGTATCGCGGGCTGCTGGAGGCGGCGCCGGATGCCATGGTGGTGGTGAACCAGGGCGGGAAGATCGTCCTGCTGAATGTGCAGGCGGAGAAAGAGTTCGGATACCGGCGCGATGAACTCCTGGGGCAGCCGGTGAAGAACATCATTCCGGAGGGCTTCGCGGAACGGCTGATCGCGGACGGAACCCGCAGCGCGGCTGATGCGCTGGCGCAGCAGATCGGCACCGGGATTGAGCTCCACGGGCGGCGGAAGAACGGAACCGAGTTCCCCATCGAGATCATGCTGAGCCCGCTCGAAAGCCCGGAAGGAATCCTGGTGACGGCGGCCATCCGCGACATTAGCGTGCGGAAGGCGGCCGAAAAGCGTCTGGCGCAGATGGAGGGCCGGTATCGCGGGCTGCTGGAGGCGGCTCCGGATGCCATGGTGGTGGTGGGCCAACGCGGCGAGATCGTCCTGCTGAATGTGCAGGCGGAGAAACAGTTCGGATACCGGCGCGATGAACTCCTGGGGCAGCAGGTGAAGAACATCATTCCGGAGGGCTTCGCGGAACGGCTGATCGCGGACGGAACCCGCAGCGCGGCGGACGCCCTGGCGCAGCAGATCGGTACCGGAATCGAGCTCTCCGGGCGGCGCAAGGACGGCAGCGCGTTCCCCATCGAGATCATGCTGAGCCCGCTCGAAAGCCCGGAAGGAATCCTGGTCACGGCGGCCATCCGCGACATTAGCGTGCGCAAAACCGCGGAAAGGCACCTGGCACAGATGGAGGGCCGGTATCGCGGGTTGTTGGAGGCGGCTCCGGATGCCATGGTGGTGGTGAACCAGGGCGGGGAGATCGTGCTGCTGAATGTGCAGGCGGAGGTACAGTTCGGGTACCTGCGCGATGAACTCATAGGGCAGCAGGTGAAGAACATCATTCCGGAGGGCTTCGCGGAACGGCTGATCGCCGACGGAACCCGCAGCGCGGCTGACGCCCTGGCACAGCAGATCGGTACCGGGATCGAGCTCCTCGGCCGGCGGAAGAACGGGACTGAGTTCCCCATCGAGATCATGCTGAGCCCGCTCGAAAGCCCGGAAGGAATCCTGGTCACGGCGGCCATCCGCGACATCAGCGTGCGCAAGAAATCCGAGGAGCGTCTGCTGAAGACAGCGCACGAACTGAAGCGTTCCAATGACGAGCTGCAGCAATTTGCTTATGTCGCATCGCACGATCTCCAGGAGCCGCTGCGCATGGTGGCCAGCTATACGCAGCTCATTGCCAAGCGCTACAAAGGACGTTTGGACGCCGACGCCGATGAGTTCATCGCTTATGCGGTAGACGGGTCCAACCGCATGCAGGGGCTAATCCAGGATCTGCTGGCCTATTCGCGTGCGGGAACAAATGGAAAGGCGCTCCGCGAGATTTCCAGTGAAAAGACCTTGAACGAAGCGCTGCGAAACTTGCGCGCGGCTATTGAGGAGAGCGGCACGGTGGTAACTCACGATTCACTGCCGGCCATTACCACCAACGATATTCAGCTGGCCCAAGTGTTTCAAAACCTCATCGGGAACGCCATCAAATACCACGGCGCCGAAGCGCCCCGCGTACACGTCTCTGCCACGAAAAACGGCGGCAATGAATGGATCTTTTCCGTGAGCGACAATGGCATGGGAATCAGCCCTCAATACTTTGAAAGGATCTTCGTCCTTTTCCAGCGCTTGCACGGGCGGGAAGAGTTCGAGGGCACCGGGATCGGATTGGCCGTTTGCAAAAAAATCCTGGAGCGGCTGGGCGGGCGGATCTGGGTCGAGTCGCAACCCGAAAAGGGCTCTACCTTCTTCTTCGCCCTGCCGGGCAGAGAGCCAAAATGATGCGATCGATTGGAGCAGACGCGATGCCGATGGAAATTCTGTTAGTTGAAGATAGCCCCGGTGATATCCGGCTCACGCGGGAAGCGTTTAAAGACGCCAAGGTGCATATCAACTTGCACGTCGCGATGGATGGGATAGAAGCCATGGCTTTTCTCCGGCGCGAGGGAAAGCACGCCGATGCTCCTTGCCCGGATCTGATCCTGCTCGATCTGAACCTGCCCAAGAAAGACGGCCGGGAGGTTCTGGCGGACATCAAGGAGAGTCCGACGCTGAAAACCATTCCTGTCGTCATCCTGACTACCTCTGCGTTCGAGATGGATATTCTGCGGAGTTATGAGAGCCATGCGAACAGTTACATCACCAAGCCGGTGGACCTCGATGGGTTCCTCAGAGTCGTGAAGAGCATCGATGGTTTCTGGCTATCCGTGGTCAAGTTGCCGCGCGACGCACAATCATGAACGAAAAGCCGCTTCAGGTTCTTGTGGTTGAGGATAACGCGGGCGATGCCCGTCTGATCCGCGAGATGTTCAGTAAAGAGAGACGGGACAGTTTCGAATTGACGCACCTGTCGCGCATGAGTGACGCCGTGATTCATCTTGCGAAGGGCGGAGTGGACGTCGTCCTGTTAGACATGGGGTTGCCGGATGAGCACGGGCTCGATACCGTGCGGCGGTCGCTCGCGGCGGCCCCCGACGTCCCGGTGATCGTGCTAACCGGCTTGGATGACGAGGCGCTGGCCGCCGAAGCTATGAAGGAGGGCGCGCAAGACTATCTGATCAAAGGCCAGATTGAAAGTCGCGCGCTTCCACGGGCTCTTCGCCATGCCATTGAGCGCCACCGCCTGCAAACGGAAGCCGACCTCATCCGGACACATCAGATGCAGTTTAAGGACGAGTTTCTCTCGCACGTGTCGCACGAGCTTCGTTCACCACTCACCGCGATCTATCAGTTCGTGACCATTCTCCTGGACAAGCTGGCCGGCGAATTGAACCCGGAACAGCACGAATACCTGGAAATCGTTCTGAGGAATGTCAAGCAGCTTCAGGCAATGATTCATGACTTACTCGAAGTCACTCGCGTGCAGGCGGGTAAACTGTCGATCGAAGTGCAATGTGCTTCGGTTTCCGACGCAGTCGTCTACGCCGTCAACACTCTCGAGGGCACCGCCGCGGCCAAAGGTATCACGCTCTCTTCCGAGATGGAGTGCCGGTTGCCGCCGGTCTGCGCGGACCCGACGCGCATTCGACAAATCCTCATCATTCTACTCGATAACGCCATCAAGTTCACCCCTCCAAATGGCGCGGTGAAGGTGCAAGCTCGCAGGATCGAGGAAGATCCGAATCTCGTCGTTCTGGAGGTCTCAGACTCGGGGTGTGGGATCAGTCCGGACATGACCGAGCGGATTTTTGAACGCCTCTTCCAAACACCAGATCCGGCTTCGGCTGGTCGTAAAGGCCTGGGGCTGGGGTTGTACATTTGCAAAGAGTTGGTTACACGACAGGGCGGACAAATCTGGGCCAGGAGCGCACCGGGCCAAGGCAGCGTCTTTTCCGTCACGTTGCCCGTTTTTTCACTAGCTGGCATGATCGCCCCGATCTTCAAAACGGAAAGACGAAGGGAAAGTCCTGTCGCGCTCGTGGTCACAGAGATAGGTTCACAAACCGGCTGGCTTTCCGACGCGGAACACTCTGATGGGATCCGCGCTCTTCTGCAACGGTGTTTACATTCCGATCAGGACGTTCTCTTGCCCAAGATGGGCTCCGCGGGAGCGGCAGAACTCTTCTTCATTGTGGCTACTACCGACGGAATTGGCGGTGAGGCGATTACCAGGCGGATTCGGAAACGATTGGACGGTTGCGGGGACCTCGAGCGGGCGGGCTTAACTGTTTCGACTTCGTACCGGTCGCTGGAGGCGATCAAACGGAACGCGCGTGAATCGATGGAAGACTTTCTGGAGAACGCGGCCGTTAAAATTCAGGGAGTCATTAACGAGGAAATCTCGTCAAGGATGTTGGAAAATGCCTAATAAGAAAATTCTAATTGTGGATGACGATCCGGATGTACGCCACGGCATGCAGGTGCGCCTCAAGGCTAACCATTACGATACTTTCTTTGCAGTCGATGCGCTCTCCAGTATGGTTGAGGCACGGAAGCATGAGCCGGATCTAATGATCCTTGACCTCGGGCTGCCCGCCGGCGACGGTTTCGTCGTGATGGAGAGGTTCAAGATAATCCCCGCCCTCGCGGTAATCCCTATCATTGTGGTGTCCGCGCGCGACGCTCGCGCAAACAAAGGGCGCGCTATCAAGGCGGGGGCGAAGGCCTTTCTTCAAAAACCCGTGGACACTGCCGAACTCCTGGCAGTCATCCGGCAAGCCCTGGGAGAACCGGCGCCGGCGGAGAAACCTGTCGTGTACGACCTGGGATCCTTATAGCGGGCAGCGCCTCGTCCGGGCCTGATCGTGCCGGACCTTCATCGAGCACCGTCAAACCCCGAACTGTTTTCTGGCGTCCAACTGCGCGCGCTAAACTGGACTAATCGTGCGCACCCATTCATGCGCAACTACCCGGACGCTATGACACCCAAAAAGACCCGGTCGGCGGCCTTGGAAAAACATGAACCGACGACCGAGATTCCACCCCTGAATTCCCCGCAGCTATACATCAACCGCGAGCTTAGTCTGCTGGCCTTCCAGCGGCGCGTGCTCGAGGAGGCCCAGAACCAACACAATCCGCTACTCGAGCGCGTGAAGTTCATTTCCATTGCGGGCTCCAATACGGACGAGTTCTTCATGGTCCGGGTAGCCGGCCTGATCGATCAGGTGGATGCGGGAATTGTCGACGTCGGACCGGACGGCATGCAACCTTCGGCACAACTGGTGGCGGTCCGTCGGGAGGTCAAGAAACTGCTGGCGGATGCCCACAAATGCCTGCACGACGAGATCCTGCCCGCCTTGGCCGAGGCCGGCATCCAAATTCTGGATTATGCCGCGCTCAATGAGAAGCAACTGGCCTTCGCCGATGCTTATTTTCAGGAGACCGTCTTTCCAGTCCTGACGCCGCTGGCGTTCGACCCCGGCCGCCCGTTTCCGCACATCTCGAACCTGAGCCTGAACTTGGCGGTGCTGATCCGCGACCAGGGTGGCGTCGAGCATTTCGCGCGCGTCAAGGTTCCGGATTCCCTGCCCCAGTTCATGCCGCTGAAGCGGGCCCGCAAAAAGATCCGCAAGCGGCCTCCCCGGGAGGAAGCCTTCGTCTGGCTGGAGCAGGTGATCGCGGCCAACCTGCCGGCGCTGTTTCGCGGCATGGACGTGATCGAGGCGCACCCCTTCCACGTTACCCGCGACGCCGACATCGCCATCAAGGAGCTGGACGCCGAAGACCTGCTCGAGACCATCGAGGAAGGCGTGCGGCAGCGGCGCTTCGGCAGCGTAGTGCGGTTGGTGGTGGCCGACGACATGCCGCCCCATATTCTCGAGATTCTGGAAAACAATCTGGAAATAGAAGCCAGCCAGGTTTACCGGGTCAAAGGACCGCTGGCGCTCAGCCGCCTCATGCAACTGTACTCGGTTGAAAGGCCGGATTTGAAGGAGACGCCGTTCCTTCCCGCCGTGCCCAAGGCGCTGGCGCCGCCCACCGCCGACGAGGACATCTTCGCGCTGATCCGCCGCCAGAATATTCTGCTGCACCACCCCTTCGATTCGTTCCAGCCGGTGGTCGATTTTCTGAAAAAGGCGGCCAAAGATCCGCAAGTGCTGGCCATCAAGATGGTCTTGTACCGGATTGGCCGGAATTCGCCGGTCGTCGAAGCGCTGCTCGAGGCCAACGAGGAAGGCAAGCAGGTGGCCGTGCTGGTGGAATTGAAAGCCCGCTTCGACGAGGAGAGCAACATCGAATGGGCGCGGGCTCTGGAGCGCGAAGGCGTTCACGTGGTGTATGGGCTGCTGGGACTCAAGACGCATTGCAAGCTATTGATGGTGGTGCGGCGCGAATCCGGCGCCATTCGCCGCTACCTCCACATCGCCACCGGAAATTACAACGTGGTCACGGCCCACTTATACACGGACATCGGCATGCTCACCTGCGACGAGGATCTCGGCGCGGATGCGACCGACCTGTTCAATTTTCTAACCGGATACTCCGCCCAAAAAGATTACAAGAAACTGCTGGTTGCGCCGGTAAACCTGCGCGACCGGTTCGAGGCGATGATCCAGCGGGAGATCGCCCACCAGCTCCGAGGAGGGCAAGGCGCGCAGGGGCGACTGATCTTCAAGATGAACGCCCTGGTGGACCCGCAAGTGATCCGGCTGCTGTATGAGGCGTCCCAGGCGGGGGTAAAGATAGACTTGCTGGTGCGCGGCATCTGTTGTCTGCGGCCTGGAATACCCGGTGTCAGCGACAATATCCAGGTGATCAGCGTGGTGGGGCGCTTCCTGGAGCATAGCCGCATTTACTATTTCCGGAATGGCGGCGAAGAAGAAATCTATCTGGGCAGCGCCGATCTGATGCCGCGCAACATCAATCGCCGGGTGGAGCTTCTGTTCCCGCTCCAAGGCCCGGAGCTGATTCGCCGCGTGCGTGACGACATCCTGGCGCTCTATCTCTCGGATACGGTTCAGGGTAGGCAGATGCAAAGTGACGGAACCTATGTGCGCAGGCGGGCTGAGGCGGGAAAGCGCTCAGTGAACGCGCAGGCCAAGCTGGTGAAACAGGCGGTCTCGCCGCCGACGGTCGCGAGGTAGCACGCATGACCGATTCTGACTTTCCGGTCGTTTGCGTGGGCGGGTCGGCCGGCGGCCTCGACGCCTATATCCGATTACTACGGCATCTGCCGGCTGACATGGGTGTTGCTATCGTCATCGTTAATCATCTGAGAACCGTAGCGACTCTGCTCCACGAGATTCTCCCGCGCTCGACAGAGATGCCGGTGGAACTGATCACGGAAAGATTGCTCATCCAGCCCAACCGGGTGTACATCATCCCGGAACAGCGCGATCTGCACGTTCTCGATGGGGAGTTCCGTTTAAAGCCGATATCGAAGCCCAGGGGATGGCCCGACGTGATTACGGTTTTTCTGTGTTCCCTAACGCAGCACTGGGCCGGCCAACTTATCGCTGTGATTGTCTCTGGCTATGATGGCGATGGGGCAGCAGCGCTGTGCGCCATAAAGGAAGTGGGGGGCATTACCATTGCACAGAGGCTCGACACGGCCGGGCAGCCGGATATGCCTAAGAGCGCGATCGCCAGCGGATGTATAGATTTTGTTCTTTCACCCGAGGATATCGCTCAAGAAATTGTAAGAATCGCGCGCGCGCGCCCGGAAGTCGAACCGGCCAACGGTGGATAAAGGTCGGTACGTCTTCCGTCATCGCGCGACATGGCGGCCGGCTTCCGCCATCGCCACGCGATTTCTCCCGGCAGTTTTGGCGCGGTAGAGTGCGGCATCCGCCTCCTGCAGCAGTTGCCCCATGTTGTAGACGCCGGCTCTGGTCCAGGCCACTCCAAAGCTGCAAGTAACTCCAATTTCTCGCATGTCCCAGGAAACCGGCCGGCTTTCGACGATGCATCGAAACTCCTCGGCTCGAGACTCCGCGGAATCTTCGTCACAACCGGGCAGGACGATCAAGAACTCTTCTCCGCCGTATCGGCCGACGGCGTCCGATATGCGCATACCGGATCTCAAGCGCTGCGCTGTCTCTCTCAACACAGCGTCGCCGGCCGCATGTCCGTAGCGGTCGTTGATCTTCTTGAACCCATCGAGATCCGCCATGATGACCGCAAGCGGACCGCCGTTCTGTCTATCGCATACCAGCTCGTTCGATAGAAATTCAAAAATGGTCCGTCGGTTCCGAATGCCTGTAAGGCTGTCCAAGCGGGCCAGGTCCTGCAACTGACGGGTGCGTTCCCGGACCTCGGTGACGTCTCGAAATCCCCACACACGCCCCACATTCTTCCCCTTCACAGTTTGAGGCTCGGAATGGCGCTCGAAGACCCGGCCATCTTTGAACTCAATCACGTCGTCGGTCTTGGCCCTGGCGTCGGCATACGCAGCCCGGACCTTGCTGGTGAATGCTTCCGGGTCTATCAGTTGGGCTTTAACGTAGTCCAGCAGACGATGGTGATCGAGCAGTTTCAGGATGGGCTCCGGAACTGCCCACATGGTTTCGAATTTCTGATTGTACGCGACAATTTTTCCGGCGGAGTCGACCACCAGAATTCCATCGGCGGTGGCCTCCAGCGTGGCACGGATGGTTTCCGTGCGCTCCCGAACGCGCCTCTTCAGGGCCGCCACCCAGAGGGTACCGAAGAGAATGGTCAGCATGCAAATCGCCAACAACACAAGAATTCGGGTGGCCGTCCACCACGAAGGTGTGCGCTTCGAGGATGTCGACACTAACTCCGATTGGCATCCCGAGCGCCGGCAGCGGGTCGAGCGTCTAGTGGCTCAAAGGCCGTGACAATAAGCCGTATAGACGCCAGGGCGAACGGAAACTCCACTGAGCGGTAGGCATCGGAGCGGTGGCGCACGCCGAATGCTGTGGGCCGATCCAAGGCGCGGACGTCAGCTGCGGCTTCATCGAGCCACTCAATCCGGTAAAGCGGCATCTACTTGTCGAGGGGAAAATGCTCCGATTTGAACCCGAACTCGGCCAGAACGTCCTCCATCGGAACGCTCACGCCGCGACGCGCTTGGCTGTCGTGAAACCGGCGGCCATCCTGGTCGGTCACTGGTTCATCGTCGGGCGTGGCTGTGGCCACGCTGCGCGCGACAGGATCGAGCAGCATAAACTCCAGGAAGCGGACGGCGGTGTGGATCTGCGAATCCGGTAGCCGCTCAATGAGTTCGTGCGCGTGATATTTCTCTTGAAGTTCCGTTCATAGCGCCTTTACCCGCTCAGCGGCAACACCGATATGCCTCTTCGCTTCGCCACCGCATACGCTATTTTACCGTCCTTTCCATTCACGCGCCTTGCTGAGCGAAGACTGCCGTGTGGTTCGCAAGCGGACTCTACGCATCGAAAAATCAACCCAGCCGTACCGTCGCCCTCAAATTTGCCACGCCCGCCGTGTAGCGGCTGTCCGCCACGGCAAACGCCACGGCGTCCTCCAGCCAATCGTGCCAGACACCGTCCGGATCGTGCGAGGCCGCCGTCAGTGTATACTCCTGGGCGCATAGCTCGCAGCGGAACGAGAAGCTGAGCTGCAGTTGCGCGCCGGCCGCGCACGGTCCCAGCTTCAGCCCTTCCAACTCCGTGTTGGTGCCATAAACGTTCATGCCGACGCGGGTCCGGATCATCAGTCCGATCACGGGGTCCGCCACGTCCTGATGGAAACGCACGGTCAGCCGCACCGTGGCCAGTTCGCCGCTGCGCAGGACGCCCGCCGGCTGCCCCGACTCGCCCAGTAGTTCCAGCTTCACGATTTCCGCGCGGCCGTCGCCCCGCCGCAGCCGCGGAGCCACCATCGCCGGCGCCGATTCGCCCCACGCCCGCATGCGCCGCGCGATGTGGCAGCCATAGGCACGCAGCATCTCCGCCGGATCGCCGCGGCCGGCCAGCTTGCCCTGGTCGAGCCACCAGATCTCGTCCGCGAGCAGGCGCAGCAGCTCCTCTTCGTGCGAAACCAGCAACACCGTGGTTCCCGAGCGGCGCAGCCGGTCAAGCGCCATGGCGGTGCGCTGCCGCACCAGGGCATCCTGCCGCGCCAGCGTATGCTCCAAAAGCAGCACGTCCACCGGCGACAGGTCGAGCGCGTCATCCGGCCCCAGCAAGCGCCGCGATCGGCCCGCCTCCACCGCGCCCGCCACCGGCGTCTCGAGCCCCGCCGCCAGCCCCAGCAGGCAGCTCTTGCCGGACCCGCTCTCTCCGATGATCCCGATGACCGCGCCGTCCGGCGCCACTGCATCCAGTTTTTGCAACGGCGGGCAAACCACCTGCCGGAAAACAATCGCCATTATGGATAGAATACCGGGTAGGCATGGCCGACTCCAACGTGCTCGACCGCATGCGCCGGGATTGGAACGAGCGCGCCCGCGAAGATCCACACTATTACGTCGCTTTCGGCCGCCGCGAACAGGACGATGCGGAGTTCCTCGCCTCCGCCGCCGACGTAGTCCGTGGGATGCGCGCCGAGATCAGGCATCTGCGGCCGGCGTGCGGCCTGAAGGCCCTCGAAATCGGTTGCGGGCCGGGGCGCCTCATGTTCCCGCTCAGCGGCGATTTCGCCGAAATCCACGGCACGGATGTCTCCGATGAGATGATCCGCCTGGCGGCCAAAAGGCTGCGCGATATTCCCCACGCGCATGTACACCACACCGTGAAATCGGACCTCTCGATTTTTTCGGACGACTCGTTCGATTTCGTGTACTCTTACGCGGTCTTCCAGCACATCCCCAGCCGCCAAATCGTGCTGGGATACATGGCAGAAGTCCGCCGCGTCCTCAAGCCGGGCGGCATTCTGCGCTGCCAGATCAACGGGCTGCCTGAAACGTCCGCACGCTATACCACGTGGGACGGCGTGCGCATTCCCGCGGAGGAGGTGGCGGACTTCGCCCTCCGCCACGATTTCCAACTGCTGGCGCTCGAAAATGTCGCGACACAGTATCTGTGGACCACCTGGCGCAAGCGGGAGCCGGGATGGCGCGCCGCCCTGCGTCCCACGCCCGCGCCTGCCACGCGCATTCGAATCATCAGCAACGCGCTGACTGCCGATCCGCTCGTGCCCGCCTCCGGGGCGCGGGCCTTCGCCGCCCTGCGTCTCGAAAACCTGCCCGCCGATACCGACCTGATCGACCTCGAAGTCCGCATCGACGGCCGCCCGGGGGTGCTCTCGTATCTCGGCCCGCCGGAATGGGACGGGGTAGTGCAGTTGAACGCCGCGCTGCCTGCCGGAACCCGCACGGGCCTTGTGCCGGTGGAGGTTTTCTGGCTCGGCCACCCCATCACTGAGCCGGCTTCGATGCGCGTCATCCCCAGCGGACCCGCCGTGCCGCGCGTCTGCGCCGTTACCGATGGCGTCAACCTGCTGTCCGGCGCGCGCATCGCCAGCCGCTCGATCAAGGTGGTGATGGAGGAAGTATCAGCGCCGGAGCGCGTGCAAGCGGCCGTCGACGGCACTCCCGTAAAGCAGTTCGACGTCTTTTGTACGGACCCTCTGGAGCAGCGCTACGAGATCAATCTGTTCCTGCCGGATACCGTTTCGCCGGGATCGCATCAGCTCCATTTGACCCTCGGCAGGCGGGTCTTCGCGCCCGTTGCCATCGAGGTCGTCTGACTTGCGGGTACTCCCCGGCTTTTGCATGGTGGGTATCGGGTGCATCGTGATGGCAGGCTGCTCGCGCTCTCGCGAAACGGATGTCGCCCAGGCTCTCGAAGCGGGTACAGGGACAGTCGATCTGCCCGCCGGAACGCTGCTGGTGCACCGTGAACTGGTGATCCCAGAAGGCGCCCGCAACCTGGAGATTCGCGGTAACCCGGCGGGCTCAACATTGAAAGCCGCGGATGACTTCAAGGGCCGGGCGCTGATCGTCTCGAAAGGCGCAATGGGTCTGCGCCTCACCGGCTTCCGCATTGAAGGCAACCGCACCGCGCTCCAAACCCCCATCGGGCTGCCGCCTTCGGATGTGCCTTTCGCCCGCTATTACCGTAACAACGGCATCCTGATCGAGAACGCCACCCGCGCCACGATACGCAACCTCTGGTTCACCCGGACCACCAACTTTCCGCTGCTGGTGAGCGCGTCGTCCGGCGTTCGCATCGAGAGCGTCCACATCGAGGATTCGGGCTCGCTGGGCCCGGCCGGGCGCAACAATGCCTCCGGCGGAATTCTTCTGGAGGAGGGCACGCGCGATTTCGAGGTGCGCCACTCGACCATACGCCGGGTGCGGGGAAACGGCATTTGGACGCACTCCAACTATCGCTCGCCCCGCAATGCGAATGGGATCGTGGCTCAGAACGTGATCGAAGAGGTGGCGCGCGACGCCATACAGGTGGGCCACGCCACGCGCATCAGGATCGAAAACAACGCCGGCGGCAGGATCGGATATCCGCGCGAGTTGGTGGATATAGCGGCTTCCGCGATACCCGTGGCCATCGACACATCCGGCAATGTCGATCTGTCGGCTTACGTTGCCAACCACTTCGAAGAGATCGACGGCAAATGTATCGACCTCGACGGATTTCACGATGGCGAGGTGCGCGATAACTCCTGCATCAGCCGCAAATCGCAAGACCAATATCCGTATGCGCAATACGGCATCGTGTTCAACAACTCCAATCCGGAGGCCGAGCCGGTCAACGTTACCATCACCGGCAATTTGATCGATGGCGCGGGCTACGGCGGGATCTTTCTGATCGGCTCGCGGCACCTGGTGTCCGGCAACCGGCTGCTCGGGCTGAACCGCGACCGATGCACGGGGGACATGACCCGGCCGGGCTGCAACTACGCCCCCGGCCAGCCGGATTTATTGCACAGCGGCATCTATCTGGGGAGCGGCGCGGACCGTCCCGCGACAACCGTGGGCAACCGCATCGAGCGAAACGAGATTTCCGGATTCGCCATGGAGCATGCGTGCGTGGCCGCGGCGCCGGGCGTGTCACTGGCGCGCAACCGGATCGAAAACAACCGCTGCACGGACACGCGTGGCGCGTCAACCGTCTCGGGAGATAGACGCTGAAGCGTGAATGACATCAACGAGTGACAAGCTCATGAACAGGAACAGCATCGTGCCCGCGACCCAGTGTGTAATTGCGGCTTCAGTTCCTCCATCGAACGTCAGGGCAACTGAGCAAGGTCCGGCGCATCGCGGTTCTACGGTCATGAATCCCAGGCTATCCTGCTCGATTCGCCGTGGCGATCCATTGATGGTTGCGTGCCAGCCTGGATGATAAGTGATCTGGATGGAAAGGACATCGCCTGGTGGAACATCCGCGGTTACGACCGCCGAGTGGTTAGTCTGCCATGTAAGTGAAGCTACAGGGAGAGAAGCATCCTCCAGGGCTGCAACATAGCGGGTGATCTCACTTGCGTCCCCAGGCCGAACTACGTGTGCGAGCGATCGCGAGCGGCGGGGGATGAGGTAGATGGAATCGTCGCCATCACTCCACATTTTCTTCGCAAACTGGTCAAATCGCCGCGGGTAGCTGAAGAGACGAAATGGCGCCCGGGTATTCGGGCCGCCCACTATCGCGAGATCGACCCCAAGCGCACGCAACCAGAGCAGAGTTGTCTCGGGGCTATCTGTTTCGGAGATGATTTTGAGCGCTGTCCGGTCCTGTGAGTTAGGCGTTCCAAACTCGAAGCCACCGCTCGCCTGCGGAACATCCGAGAAGTTATTCAGCCAGTAGGCGACGATTCCAATGGCGAAGACTCGATTCGCGGGGCGATTACGCTTTAACCAGTCAGCAATTCTATATTCGACCGTGGCGGTCATGTCTATTGGTTTAATCAAGGACGCCGCGTATCTGCGGTAGGCCCGCAACTGATAAGCGCTGAATAGCACGGCGAGGGAGAGCACTATATATTTCACGTATGGTGGAAGCTTGCTGAATCGGGCAGCGACCAAACCGGAGATGAGCAGGCAGATTGCGAAATCCATTTCCCACATGTATCGATGCGGCAGTGGAAGGAACGCTATGTGTGCCCAATCAAATAGCAGGGGGAAGCTGCCCGGAAGCAAGACGAGGAAGGCAGCGAACTGAATGCCTGCCTGCGTTTTCCGTTTCCTAAAGCCGAGCTTCGCCAGCGCTAAGACAGCGGCCAGCACGAGTGCACGCAACGGAAGCTGCCGCATGTCGGCGCGAAAATCGCTTTGCGCCACCTGGCCGTTTTCCGAAATCACCCGGATCGTACTTGGTGGAATCCAGGGACAGGAGAGCAGATACGCACTCAACGCAATCAACGCAGTGATCGCCCACCGGGAAAAGTCGGCCCGAACGTTGGTGGTGGCGAGCAAATATGAAAAGACCGCGCAGGCCAAGGCGACCGAGCCCAGCCAATTGGTCAGCAGAATGGCAACCATCGGCAACGCTGCGAGAAATAGACGGACCGGCCTCGGGCGCTTGAGCGCGGCGTCGAGCGCGACAATCGCGAAGGGCATCAGCGCGAACCCGAACATATGTGGCGCGTCGCCATAGGCTACGAGCACGCACAGCCGCCACGGCCCGAACCAGCCGCCTGCATCCGCGCGCACCCAGGGAATCAGGAGTGTCGACGGCGACAGCAGACTGAATGCTATGCCGGCAGCCAACGCCATACCGATCGAACGGGACATCCGTTCAGCAAGAAAAAACAGACCGGCCGGAGCGAGAGCGTACACCACTGACGCGAACTGGTGGTGGGCCAGCGCGGGACTGACGTGCTCCAACGCGGCGATCAGCGCGACGAGCGCATGGAGTAGCGGAGGATAGGAGTCATGCCCGGGAATCCCGTTGTACCAGATGGGCCACCAGGATGAGTCGCGCCAGTGATCGAGCATGTAGCGGCTGATCGAGATGTACATGGCATCGGCGGAAGTGACGCGATCCGTGTATTCGGTGCGGAAGAGTTCGTGACATACGAAGAAGTTGAGCGCAAACAGCAGGGAGCCGCAAACCGCCAGTTGCAGCCGCCTAGGGATGCGCACGGCCCGAGCCATACCTTTTAGCGTTTCCAAGACAGGTTCTTTCGGCCTGTCGTTCGGCATAGCAGGACAGGCCGGAGGCCCGTCCCACCTAAGTGAAAAGGCAGCCATGCGAGCCCAACTCCCGCGAGGTAAAACAGGCAAGTATCCAGCAGCAGGTTGAACAGGTATAGATGCTTCACTAAGTCGAACGCGTCGCCGAACACGGCGCTGAACAACGCCGCCAGGCAGCAGATCGGAAGAAGCGTCAGTAGCTCGACACGCCTCCGCTCCCATCTGTCCGGCTCGCGCACCCATCGCCACGCCGCCAGCAGCGGCCAGACGGCCAGGGCGAAGACGATCCATTTACTGCAGGCTGGCAACACGCGTTGGTGAAAGCCGCTCCACAGATTAAATGCGCGGCTCAGTGTGGCGGGCGGGAACCCCGCCGACGGCTCGAAATTTCCATACCAATACCGCAAGGACGTCACTATCGGCAGGCGCTGGTGCAGGCGACGCCACAAACGCGCCGGTCGCAACACATAGAAGCCCACTATCGAGAACGTCGAAACGCGGCGAATTTCTCCCGACGCTACCATTTCCGGATAGTAGGTTCCGGGACTCCACGCGCCCGTGCCGGCGTACCTGGCGAGCCGCGGATCGAGCCCCAGCGCCTGTAGGTCCGCTCGCGGGTTCTTCGAGTCCGCCAGGATGCCCGAGAAGATCATGCCGTAGGTGTTGGCCATGCGCCCATAGGTGGGCATGGCGGTAACGTTGAAAACGGCGCATCCGAGCATGGCGCAGCCGCCCGCCATGGCGATGCCGCGTGCCCATTTCGGCTCCGTCCACCAGGCCAGCCGGAAAGTGAATAGCCCGAGAATCAGGCCGAGCGGCGCGTTCTGGGGTTTTGCCAACACCCAGAGTACGGACCACGCGGACCAACGCAAGATGCCCGCCAGGCCGAGCTCGCCTGTGCGGGCAATCTCGACCGCCTCGGCCAGCAGCAGGAGAAAGAAAATGCAGGAAGCCGGCTCGGCGTAAAACGAATTCCAATAAACCGCGTAACCGGCGTCGGTCAACGCTACCAGCGCGCCGATCCAGAGTAGTGCGCGGGCCCGGTGGCCTCGGGTGACCCACAGCAGCCGCGCGAAAGCCGCCAGAAAAGCGACGGCATGCACCAGCCCGGCGACAGTGATATCCAGGGTCCCGTCCTTGGAGACGACTTTGTTGAGCAGCAGCGCGGCGCCTACAAATAAGTACTCGCTGTTGGCCTGCTCCCAGTAAGGCGAACGATAGTGCGGATCGGGGATGTACTTAGGCTCGACATATGCATACTCCAGGCTGCCGTGGTGCTGCGGGCCGTAGCCGAACCGCCCGATAGTCCGGATAAAGTCGCCCTGGTCGGCCAGCCCCACGATGGGCGGGATGAAAAGTTGGTAGACGAGGATCGCCCCGGCAGCCACAATTACCGCGATGAACAGTCTTCCACCGGTGCGCATGCCTCAGGCAGCCAGTATATCAATCCTTCCAAAATACCTTCTCGGGCTGTGTCCCGAACAAGCTTGTGGAGTGAGATTCGCAGTATAATCCTGAGGGGCCTTTTGGCTGATGAGAAGTTCACTGTGCGGCTACCTACGCAGAGCCGTGTTCTTTGCGACCGTACTGGCGACGATAGCAGCAGCCGGACACGCCCAGACCTTCGGCACACTGCACAATTTTACCGGGGCAGCCGACGGCGGGGACCCCATGGGGGCGCTGGTCCAGGGCGCGGACGGTAACTTTTACGGGACGACCGCCGGTGGCGGAGCGAACGGCTTTGGTACGGTCTTCAAGATCACTCCGACCGGTTCACTCACCACTTTGCACAGCTTCAACGGCGCGGATGGTATGTCCCCGAACGGCGGATTGGCGCTGGGCAACGACGGCAACTTCTACGGAACTACTGGCAATACGGTCTTCCGCATTACTCCAGCTGGAACACTCACAACGCTGTATACCTTCGAAGCCTCTCATGGCGATAGTCCGCAGGGCACGCTTGTGCTTGGCAATGACGGCAACTTCTACGGGGCAACCTCGGGGGGCGGTTCGGGGAACTATGGCACCGTCTTCAAGATCACGCCGGCAGGGATGTTCACGAATCTGTACACGTTCTATGGGGCGGCCAACAATCCATGTGGTATCAACCCGCAGGCCACCCTGGCGCGGGGCGCCGATGGCAACTTCTATGGGACGACCGCCTGCGGTGGCGCGGAGAACGCCGGCACCGTCTTCAAGATAACTCCCGATGGAACTCTCACCACCCTTTATAGCTTCGACAGCGCGGGCGCCGCGCTCCCAAGTTTATACAGCCCGGACGGCGCGTACCCGCTCGGCGCGCTGGTACTTGGCAATGACGGCAACTTCTACGGGACAACCAGGGATGCGGGGGCCATCGACCTCCCTTTCGGTACGGTCTTCCGGACTACTCCCACCGGAACGTTCACCACGATCTACAACTTCGGCCAGGGTAGCTTTGGCGATGGAGCTTATCCTGAGGCCGGGCTCACTTTGGGTGCGGACGGAAACTTCTACGGCAGTACTTTCGGTGGAGGGTACCTTCTTGACGGTGCGATCTTCGAGATCACTCCCGGCGGAACACTCACTATTCTTTACAGTTTCGACGTCCAGAGCCAGGAGTCCGCGCTGACGCTGGGCAGCGACGGCGGCATTTACGGGACAACGGCAGGGGGCGGCCAGTACGCAAGTGGAACCGTCTTCAAGTTGAGCGTGGGCAGCGGTACGGGGACCCTGTCGATCAATGCCAACGGCGTGGAGAATGCGGCTAGCGGTTCGGCCCTCGTTGCTCCTGGGAGTATTGTTGCGGTCTTCGGTAGCTTTCCCATCGGTAACCCCGACTCGGCTGCCTCCTTCCCACTCCCTACCGACTTCTCCGATGTTCAGCTTTACTTCGGCAGCGCGCCGACTGCACCGTTATTCTACGGCTCGATGCTTCAAATCAATGCGCAGGTGCCCTGGGAGTTGGCCGGGGAGTCGCAGACCACCCTAACAGCCTCGCTGGGTGGAAAACGCACCGCGCCGCAAACACTGACGCTCGCGGCCTACGCACCGGGTATCTTCGTGGTAAATCGTCAGACCGGCCAAGGCGCGATTCTGAATGCGAACTATCAGTTAGTGAGCGCGACAAATCCGGCGGCCGCAGGTAGTTACGTGCAGATTTACTGCACGGGCCTGGGACCTGTCACGAACCAGCCCGCCACCGGCGCGCCTGCGCTGGGCGAGCCGCTCTCGATGACCACCGCCACTCCCACCGTGACAATCGGTGGCGTGGGGGCGAAGGTGCTATTCTCCGGACTTGTGCCGGATGACGTCGGGCTCTATCAAATCAACGTACAGGTGCCTGCGGGGGCGGCGTCCGGCGTCGCGGAGCCGCTCATTGTTTCGATTGGCGGAGTCACATCGAACACAGCGACCATAGCTATCCAGTAGGTTGCGCGCTTGCCGGCGGTGCTTCCGGCGGCTTACCAGCCGGCCCTTCGATAGCCGCGAGGGCGCTTCGCGCTGTGTCCCGAACAAGCTTATCGCGGTCGCCGACAGCCTGGCGCAAACATTCGATGAACTCTGGTCCGCCGATCTTGCCCATGACCCATGCGGCAGTCGTGCGGAAGATGGGACGCGAGTCCTGAATCATTCGTTGAACCAGTTGGCCGACGGCCGGCTCACCCAGCCGGTGAAGCCCAACCAGGGCATTGCCGGCCACGCGATTGTTTTCATCTTTGAGAGAATCCCACATGCATTTCCGGGCGGTCGGCGAGTCCACGCCCCAGAGCGCCTCGACAGCGTTGGCGCGCACCCGCGGGTCGACGGCCGCCAACTGGCGTTTCACCCAGTTGTCATTGCGCACCCGCTTGCCCACCAGCATGGTGGCTTTGGAGGCGATGCGCGGGTTCTTATGTTCGGTCAGATGCCCGAGCATCAAAATCAATCTCGAACCCGCTGAAATGGCGTCCAAAACGTCCAGCACGCGCAACACTACATCGGGGGCCAGGCCGACGGCATCTTCGTGGCGGCCCGGCATCAGCCGCCCTAACTGGACATCCAGCAAGTCGTCAATCTCTTTGAGACTGCGGCAAACTGCCAGCAACTGCTCGCTGCTGAATCGATCGGGATGGGCCACCTCGAGCAAAAACTGAGGGCAGTCCAACCACTGTTTGTAGAGGCCCTGGCGGCCCTCCAGCGTGGGCTGCGAATCCAACATCGAAATCGCCGCGGCCATGAACAGCGCCGGCTGGCTCCTGGCGATACCCTGTATGCTGGCGCCGATAGTCCGCTTTTCCTGAGTATCCAGGACAGTCCTCAACAAAGCTTCCGTGGCTTGCTCGTCGGCGGTCAATTCTCGCCCAAGTAGGCTCGACATAGATCTTAATTCACAATCGGCAAGTGGGGCCCGATGCATTAGCAGAGCCGTTAACGTCCGTAAGTGGAACGCCAACCCCTTTCTTTCCAATAGATCGGTAACGCCGGGACCGGGTTCCCGCGCGCTCGCGTGCTATGCCTGGTTATGGGGAAAACTGCTCATGTGAGGAGTTCAAATCGCATAAGTCTTTTAGTACCAATAAGCGATTGGAGAAACTGCTCAAGTTGAGGAGTTTGGAGCACGTTATGGAAGAAGAAACGATGGTGGCGCAATTCGAAACGGGCCAGTGGCTCGGCAGGCGGCAGGCGTTCGCCCTGATCGCTAGGGGCTGCTCGGCGGCCGAAGCGCAGTGCCTGAAAGCGATCAAAGATGACGCCGGATACAAATCCCTGGGGCTGACCTGGGAACAGTTTTGCGACCAGCACGCCGGCATGAGCCGCGCTACGGCCGACCGCATCATCGAGCGGCTGGAGGAATTCGGCGAAGCCTACTTCCAGCTTTCGCAGGTAATGCGCATTTCGCCGGAGCGCTATCGCATGGTGGAAGGCGCGGTCGCGGACCAGACCATCGAGTTCCGTGGAGAAAAGATTCCCATCACCCGCGAAAATTCCGCCAGAATTGCGGCCGCGGTCGACGCGCTGCTGCAAGCGAACGAACACGCGCGGAACGAGATCCTGCGGCTCGGGACGCCGTTAGAAAGTAAGCCTCCGGTGGCGGAGACCGCCCGCATCCTGTCGCTCCACAGCCGCATGGATTCGTGGCTGAAGCAGGCGGTCGCGATTGGCGATAGCGATTTGGAGCCGATGGAGCGCGAGTTGCTGCTGGACATTATCGACTCGGCCGGAGAGGGGCTGAAGGATCTAGCGGGCAGGCTGCGCGCGTGATTCAGGTGTTCGGGGTTCTGGCAGGTGAATACGCGGCCGGTTCCGCCACGGGCGGCAGCGCGCAGCGGGTCAGTTCCCGACTTGCCGGCTACACTCTCGTGTGGATGGCGGATCATCCCCCGGACGGAACCCGCGTTTCTCAGGACCAATCGGAGGCATTCCTTCTGGATTGCCCGTTCTACGACTGGAATCGGGCGCCGTCCTGGCTGCAGAAGTCGTTAGCACAATCGCCTTGTTTTCGTCGTGCGACGGAACTTTCGACAGACTCCGCCGTATCTCAGGCTAGACCACAAGCGAGGACCCATGAATTCCACCAAGAACCCAGGCAGATACGCAGGCCTGCTGTATGTACTGATGTCAATCATTGGCTTCTTCGCCATGGGCTATGTCCCCGACAAGCTGATTGTCAGCGGAAACGCAGCGGCGACGGCCAACAACATCGCCGCCTCCGAAACGCTCTTTCGCCTCGGTATCGCGGGCCAACTCATTGGCCAGGCTGGTTTTATCTTCGTGGCCTGGGCTCTCTACGATTTGCTCAAGGGAGTCAACCGGCGGCACGCCTCGCTCATGGTGATCTTGATTGCGCTTTCGATCCCAATTGCGTTTCTGAATGAGCTGAACTCATTCGCTGCCCTCGTCCTCGTGCGCGGCGCTGATTTCCTATCCACATTCGACAAGCCTCAGCGCGACGCTCTGGCGATGCTGTTCCTGAATCTGCATGGTCGCGGAATTGTCGTCGCCGAAATATTTTGGGGGCTTTGGCTCTTTCCCCTCGCGCTCCTGGTATACAAGTCGCGATTCCTGCCCCGGTTCCTGGGCATTTGGCTCGCCCTCGCCGGCTTCGCCTGGGTGATCCTTAGCCTTACGGGCATAGTGCTTCCGCAATATCAGGGCAAGGTGAATAGCTACTGTCAGCCTGCCTTCTTCGGGGAGATTGCGTTGATGCTGTGGCTGCTAATCAGGGGCGCCAAACCGCAAACGGCAGGCGCGGCAGCCTCATCGTCCGCCGTTGGTTAGACTGCATAGCTGGCGTTGTTCGAATCAAGCGGCTGCGAACCAGTTAGAGAGAGCTTGCCATGTACTCGATAGAGGAGTTGGCGAGCGGCTCTCGCACGTTGGGCATCAGGGCCGGCGATACAGTAATGCTGCACGCTTCGGTGCGAGCGGTTGGAGAACTTGCCGGTGGTCCCGATCAGATACATCTTGCCCTCAAATCGGTGCTGACTTCCGAAGGCACTCTTATGATGTACGCAAGTTGCCCGCGCTATTACGACGAGGTGGGACGCGGAGTGAGCACCTCATGCCCAGCCAACCTTGGAATTATGCTCTCGGCTCGGATTCTCCGCTGGAATGATTTTTGATGTCCAACGGCAAGATCGTATTACTGGGCTCCGATCACGACGCCGCGACCTTCCTCCACTACGTTGAACATATCGCCGACTTTCCGGGAAAGCGAATCGCGCGTTATCAGGTGACCGTAATGGAGAATGGCTGCCGCGTATGGCGCGCTATGGAGGAATTTGATACCTCCGGCGATGGCGTTCGTGGCCAGATCGCTTTTTCGCCAAGATAATCGACAGTTTGCTCACCAAGACGAGGAACAACGGTGCGCGAGTAGCGAAGCAACGGAGCGGGCATTCATAGCAGAGGTTAGTCGGCAATTCGGAAGTAATCCATATTAGGCACATGCAGTTCGGTACCGGAAGTTCTTTCGGTTGTATCGGGAGTGCGCCGGCGGGACACTGCTGGATAGGCCGCAACAGCCCGGCTTCGTGTCTCCCAAGCTCCCGACGGCCTCGACTCGCTCGAAAGGCGCGACCCTCCTCGACAGCCCGCTTGTCAAACCGTCACCCGCAGGCCGAGGTGCTTGGCGAACGGATCAAAATCCCGATCGTTGTGCAGCAGGTCATACCCGCTTTCGATGCATCGGGTTGCAATTACAGTATCGATCGTTTTGCGAACGGTCACACCGAGCCTGCGCAGCGCGCGGAGATTCTTCGCGGCTTGAACGGCGATTTCCTGGCCGCCCAACTCCACCACGATCAGCGAAGTCAGCATTTTCCTGGCGTCATGGAAGTCTCGTTCGTCATCGAAGCCTTGCAGGACCTCGGTCAGAATCAAGTCACCGATGGCCAAAGGCTCCTGGCCAAGCAGCATGTCGAGTTTCTCGGTCTGGGCGGTGATCCTCCCCTGAAGATAATCGATCCACACGCTGGAATCGACCAGGATCAACGGTCGGTCCGCATCGCGTTGAGATCGCCTTGCCAGGTCAGTTTGCCACGGAGCCGGCGGATCCCGGCCTGCTTCCTCAGGTGGAGCAACGTCCGCAGGCCCTGTTCCACCGCCTCGCGCTTGGTCTTCAGGCCCGTTGCGCGAAGCGTGTCCCGCATCAGCTTATCGTCAATCACGATGTTCGTCCGCATGGATGTGTATCCTTGCAAATAAGTATACACATCCGAGGCGCGCTTCGCCACCGGCCGTGAAGGTGAGCGGTAACTGGCCGATTGCGTTCACATGTGGGTCCACGTGGCGAAATTGTCGGCTGCCTGATGTCCGTAGCCGACTACGGCCGATCCGTTCCATTTGGACTACCAGGCAGCCCGTCATTCGCCGGCAAGTGCCCGCGTACCTCTTTGCCACGCTGGTGAGCCAGGACCAGCTTCATTCCCTCGATCAGGTAAGTTCCCAAGGCCGTCTTCTTACTATGACGCGGATTGGGGATGGTCGCCAGGAGCTCGTGCCGTCAGCCAAAGCGTCGATCCTCGCGATCGCGATTTCTGGAACAGCAAGTACAACGATCCGAAATCCGTCTTACCTAAGTGAACAGTATTGGAGCTAGCAACTTAGGCGCAAGGCTTCTACGCCTGCCAGCAATTCTCAAGGTGTAGGCCGCACCAGGAAAGCCGTGTTACTCGACAGGGCACCGCTGGGTGTAGTCACTTGGACCGCGCCAGTGGTCGCGCCTGCCGGTACCGTGGCCGTGATTTCGGAAGGCGCATTCACGGTGAACGAGGTCGCCGCCGTACCGTTAAAGGTAACACTGGTCGCGCCAGTCAGATCCGTTCCCAGGATCGTGATACGCGCTCCCACTTTGCCGAAGGCGGGGAGAGTCTCCACGAAGGGGCCAAGACCTACGTTCAGGCTATAGACCGTGCCGTTGCTCGTGGGGCCGCCTGACGCCGCTGTTCCGTAAAAGTTCCCGTCGGTGTCTTGAACCAGCCCGCCATACGGCGCATAGCCACCTTGAGTGTTGAAGTTGTACAGGGTGGTCAGGGCGCCGGCGGAGGTGATTTGGAAGATCGTGCCAGCTTCGCCCGTCCCGCCCGCTGCCGTCGTCCCGTAGAAGTTCCCGTCGGTGCCCTGAACCAACGCGGCGCACGGCAGAGCGCCGTCGGTATTGTCGAAGCTGTGCAGGATGGTCAGCGTGCCACCGGGAGTGATTTGGAAGACCGTGCCATAGTTGTGGGCCCCGCCGTATTTGGTGGTCCCGTAAAAGTTCCGGTCGGCGCCTTCAACTAACGAGGCTTGCGGACCGGAGCCTCCCCCGACAGCAAAATCGAAGTTGTACAGGGTCGTAAACGTGCCGCTCTGGCTGATCGTATAGATGGTGCCGCTTTCGTAGGCCCCCCCCGCGTATGTAGTTCCGTAAAGCAACCCATTGCTGGCCTGGATTAGAGCGGAGGCAGGGGTGGCGCCGTCGGTACCAGCGAAGCTGTGCAGCGTGGTGACCGTCCCGCTGGGGGTAATTTCAAAGATGGTGCCATCGTGGTTAGCTCCGAACGCGCTGGTTGTTCCGTAAAGCATGCCATTGAAGGCCTGGACCAGCCCGGCTGTGGGGCCGCCGCCATCGGTGTAATCGAAGCTGAACAGCGTCGTTAGCGTTCCACTGGGGGTGGTCCGGAAGACAGTGCCGCCGCGGGAGTCCCCCGTGCCACCTTCAGTTGTCCCGTAAAGCGTCCCATTGGGGCCCGCCATCAACGGACACTCAGGGGAAAAGCCGTCGGAACCCTTAAAGCTAAGCAGGCTTTTCAACTGGCCCTGCGGGGTCATAGCGAAAATCGTGCCAACGTTTGAGGTCCCGCCGTCGGTTGTGGTCCCGTACAACATCCCGTTAATGCCCTGCACCAGAGACTCGGTGGGCCCGGCGCCATTAGTTCCGTCAAAATTCACCAGAGTGGTGAACGTCTGCGATGGCGAGGCGATTGCCGCCGCGCATAACAGAAAGATCCAACGAGAGCAAAATGATATACTTTTGCCTGGTTTATTCACACTAACCTCCATCTTGATCGCAAATCTGGTTCCCTGGAACCGAGCCCGATTCTACATCCGAGCTGCTGCGGATGCAACCGGTACTGCTCCAGTATTCTGCTACGTCGGTAAACGTGCCGTCGTGGTTGTTGTGATAGAGACGATTCTTTCCGAAGTTCGAGACGTATATGCCCGGCCAACCGTCATTGTCATAGTCGCCCACCGCAACGCTGAAGCCCCAGGGGTCATTCGTGACGCCGGCCTTCCCGGCGACATTGGTGACCGTTGACCAGGTATATGTCCAGCCGGCCATCGTTGTCGTAGTCCAGCAGTGCGACACCGGAGCCAGTAGTTTCGATGATATAGTTTTTCCGCGAAGTACCCATGGTATGGCGCCATGTGGTCAATCCGGCTCGTTCGGAAATGTCGTTAAATACGATCGGGCCGTTCTTGCCGAGGCCGCCCACCGTGATGGGACGCCGCTCGGAGTCGAGCACCGGCGCGAACGTGCCGGCCATTGACGAACCACTCTCGGGGAAAGACGATCCTGCGGACCCGGCGTTTGCGCCTGCGCGAAAGCGCGAGAGTCAACATACTAGGTAGATGACCGAAAGTACGACTGAGGGGATATACCGTGTTGTCAAGGTAGACGACAATACGCAAAGGCGATTAACAATAACCTAGTAGTGAGGCGGCACCGGGATATAGCACGAATTCTTTAATTGCTTTATATTATTGACAGATCCCCGCTGAGAACATACACTCTCAACAATACTCGGGAGGAGTTTGTTTTCTATGCGTACGCTGGCATCACTACTATTGGTTTGTCTGTGCGGCCTTTTGCGGGCCCAGGACCCCATCGGCATTCTGGAGGGGCAGGCGACCGATCCCTCGCTCGCAGCGGTCAACGGCGCCCAGGTTACCGTGCAGAACGCTCAGACGGGACAACGTCAGTCTACAAGTACTTCCCGGCAAGGCACATTCCGTTTTTCCAATCTGCCGGTTGGCGAATATTCGCTCAGTGTCAGCGCCCAGGGCTTCGCGCCTTTCTCGGCTTCATCGATTCGCATCGACGTGGGCCGTGTGGTGAATTATCCGGTACACTTGCAGATAGCCAGCAGCCACAACGAAGTTAGCGTGGTGGGCGACGCGGCGACGGTCGATACAGGTTCCGCCCTGGGGAACGTAGTGTCGGAGCGTGAAGCGACCGATCTCCCGCTGAATGGGCGTGATTTAATGCAGCTCGGCTTACTACAGCCAGGCGTGGCGCCCATGACGGCGGGACTGGCCGAAGCCGGCGGTATCCTGCGGAGCGGGCAGGCCTTCGCCGTCAACGGTCAGCGCCCCGAATCGAATAACTACCTGCTCGACGGCGTGACCAACGTGGATAGCGTGAACGGAGGGTTCGCGTTGCACACGCCGGTGGATGCCATCAGCGAATTCCGCATCCTGTCATTAAATGCGCCGGCCGAGTACGGCGAAACCAGCGGCGCAACCACGACGGTGATCACCAAATCCGGCGGCAACAGCTTACATGGCGATGTCTACGACTTTTTTCGAAATACGGTTTTCGATGGCCGCAACTTCTTCGCGACGACCACCGAACCGCTGCACCTGAATCAGTTTGGCGGGACACTAGGCGGCGCGATTCGGCGCAACAAAGACTTCTTCTTCGTTTACTACGAGGGGCAGCGCAACAGTCAGGGGGAAACCCAGGCCGCGGTGGTACCCACGGCCGCCGAGCGAACTGGGAATTTCTCGGGCCTGACTGACTCGAGCACGGGCCAGCCGGCGCCGCTCATCAACGAATTCACCGGCCAGCCATTTCCGGGGAATATCATACCTGCGTCGATGATCAGTCCTATCGCCATCAAGGCCGCCGGCTTGTATCCGCTCGGTAACGTCTCTCCAAACCTGTGGGAAGGGACCCAGATTGAGACCGACAACTACGACCAGGGCGGGTTCCGGTACGATCATTACTTTGCGAACAACGACCAGTTCTTCGCGCGATATGCCACTTCCGCCGTGAACACACTCGATCCCCTTCCCATCAATGGATCGAATGTCCCCGGTTTTCCGGTTACCGATAGTATCACTACCAACTCATTCACCATGTCTCACGTTCACGTGATTTCTCCGAGCACCGTGCAGACCGTGCGCCTGGCCTTCTTTCGCAACGTATTCATCTACGAGGACGCCCAAAACCACACGCCCGCGAGCAGCCTGGGATTCACCTATCCACCTACGCTGGGCACTAACGCCGGAGTCCCTTACTTTATCGTCAGCGGGTATGGTGACGTCGGCAATCCGATCACTGGTCCGCAGAACACAGCGCAGAACGATTACCAGGGGGATTACTCGATCGCCATGACTCGCGGCCGGCATAACATAAAGCTTGGCGCCGATCTGGACCGGCAGCAGATTAACGTGCTGCTCGGCATTGCCACCAACGGATTCTTCGTGTTTGCTCCATTTCCGGCCAGCGATTCCTTTGCGAGTCTGATGCTGGGGCAATCGGTGCAGTTCTTTCAGGGCGGCGGCGACTTCAACCGCAGCCTTCGTAAGTGGGTCGCGGCCGGGTATGCTCAGGATGAGTTTCGTCTCACTCCGCGCCTCACGGTCAATTATGGCTTACGCTACGAAGTCAATACACCATACACCGACATTCGCAATCGGATGAATGAATGGGCGCCGGGCGTGCAGTCGACAGTGATGCCCAATGCGCCTCCGGGGCTGCTCTTCCCCGGCGATCCTGGGGTACCGCCCGGCATCGCTGCAGTGGACTATCATGAGTTCATGCCGCGGGTGGGCCTCGCCTGGGATCCTTTCGGAGACGGCAAGACAACCATCCGCGCCGCGTATGGCATCTTCTACGACGGTTACACTAATGGCGTTGGCGGCCCTCTGCAGGCGGCTGTGAGCGCGCTGCCATGGACGGAAGCTTATCAACTTGCGGGACCCGGCTTCAGCCTGGCGAATCCCTACGGGAATCAGGCGCCGCCCTTCGCGAGCCAGCAGTTCGTTCAACCCGCGACCATTCTGACGGTACAGGCCGGCATGCTACCGCCTTACTCCCAGAATTGGAACTTCACCATCGAGCGAGTTCTGGCCAAGAACTATTTGTTAGATATACGGTATGTCGGAAACAAAGGTACCCATCTGCCGCGCTTCATCGAAGCCAATCCTTCTATCTACGGCCCTGGAGCCAACGCGGAGAACACGGAGCAGCGCCGCGAATATGCCGACTGCAATGCCGCGGGCGTCTGCAACTATGGCTCGGTCGGTCTGATCGCCGACGATTCCAGTTCGACTTACAATGCGCTGCAGGCGAGCTTTTCCCGGCAATTCGCGAGTAACCTGAGTTTTTTGGCATCTTACTGGTACTCTAAGAGCCTGGACTATATTTCCTCGCTGAACGTGGCCGGATCCGCGCCGACGCTGGTAGCGGGAGAAAACGATCTGGCGCAAAACCCGTTTGACTTACGAGCCGAACACGGGCCCTCGCTGTTCGACGCTACCCAACGCTTTATGTTCAGTGGAAGCTACCGGCTGCCGAAGTGGCGGAGCGCTACTCGGGCGGAGGCGTTCTTCGTGAACGGCTGGCAATTCAACACTATCGCCAGCCTTTCAACGGGCACGCCCTTCACCGTCTATGACAGCGCGAACGTCTCCCTGCAGGGAAGCTCGCCCGAAATCACTGGGTTCTACTCTAGCCGGCCGGATCTTATTTCCAATCCTAATAACGGACCGCATACGCCTAGCGATTGGGTGAGCCGCTCGGCATTCCAACAACTGAATCCGGTGACGCAAGCCGGACAGTTCGGCAACGAAGGCCGCAATGTAGTGCGCGGGCCCGGCATTCAGGACGTGGACCTGTCGCTGTTCAAGGACTTCAATGTGAGTGAGTCGAAGCGCGTGCAGTTTCGGGCGGAGTGCTTCAATACCTTGAACCACGCGAACTTGGGACTGCCGGTCAACGATCTGGAATCGCCCGCGTTCGGTCAGATTCTGCAAGCAGGCCCGCCGCGCCTGTTCCAACTCGCGTTGAAGCTGATCTTCTAGAATAGAGAGATGAATTCCCCAACGAAACCCGGGATGGAACCAATGTTTCTCCCGGGCGTGGAGCACAATCCCCAGCCTGGGCCGTATCTGGACAACATTCGCGCGATGCAGGCGAGCGGCTCCGAGTATCCGCAGATCTGGCACATGTTCGCCTATTTGCCGAAAGCCACGGAACACCTGGCCCGCTTCACGCAGGAGATTCTGCGCGGTCCGGGGCCGTTCAGTCCGGGCATACGGGAGCTGATCGCCGCGTACACTTCTTATCGGAACGAGTGCCCGTTTTGACTGAAGGCTCACGCCGCGGTCGCGGCAGACTTGCTGGGCAGTGAGGAGTTAGTTTGGTGCGTAATGCGGGATCTCGAAAGCTCGGCTCTGGATGAGAAGCACAAGGCCCTGTTTCGGTTCGTCGATAAAGTGAATCATGACTCGCCGCGAATCACGGAAGAAGATATGAAGCCGCTCTATGCCGCCGGTTGGGATGATGACGCCATCTACCTGGCCATCACGGTGTGCGCGCTGTTCAACTTCTACAACCGCTGGATCGACGCAAGCGGCGTTCACGCGCTTTCCGACGAAGCGCACCGGCTGGGAGGTAAGCGCACGGCCGTGCATGGCTATGCGCGCAGCTGAAGCTTCCGCGACCAGCCGCACATTACATTTCACAGAACGGCCACTCCACAACGGCGCTGCCGAGGGTTCGGGTGTCCTCGCGTTCCAGTCTTTGGGTGCCCGGGGTTAGCTTTGAAGCTGTCGAAAACTGAGGCCCCTTACCTGAAATTCTCCACCATCCACAGGTCGCTCTCTGCACGGTCAACCTGCGTAAATAGCAGCGAACGCCCATCAGGAGACGCGGCCAGTCCGATGTAGACCGGTTTGGTAGTGGTGAAGATCGTTTTCACAGCGCGGGTAGCGAAGCTGAGGAACTCGATTGGCGCACCTTGGGGGCCCTTGGACACGATCAACGGTCCGGCACGGCCAGACCATGGAATAAAGTAAATGCCTCGATCCGTCACAGTAAAATCGTTGCCGAACAGGACCCGCGGCAATACCGGGGTCTCGGCTCCGCCTTCGATGGGTACTTTCCACAGACTGCTGGATAATTCGCTGGATTTGGTGTAGTAGACAAACTTGCGATCCACAGACTCCATCGCCACTGCGCCGCCCGTATGGCTGACCTGGATGGCATCTCCGTGCTCAACCGGCGCCTTCCACAACTGCCGATCTCCGGCCCGAAGCCAGCTATAGTAGATCCATTTTCCATCACGGCTCCATCGCGGGTTCGCGCAGTTCGAACACAGCGGGAGGTGGCGTGGCGTCCCCCCTTGCGCACTGACGATATACAAGTCACTGGCAGACTTGTTTTCATGCCGTGCCGTGAAGACGATCTGCTTACCATCCGGCGACCAATGTGGGTCGTGCCCAAAGGAGGTCAATTGCACGGGGTTCGAACCGTCCCGCTCACTGATCCAGATGGCATAATCTCCGGAACGGTTTGACTGGAAAGCGACCTTTTTTCCATCTGGCGAGAAATCCGGCGTCAGTTCACTCCGGGTCGAGGAGATGAGGGCGGCAGCGCTAGGGGCTCCACCCGCACTCTCGGGCAGGCGTAGTTCCCAAATATTGAGATCCGATGCAGCATGCGTATACGCCAGGCGCCGCCCGTCCCGGGAGATGGCGGCATCATCGGCGAGTTCCCCAATCGACGACAGCCGCTCAGGTTGGGATGGCCTTGCAAAGGCCGAACCTCGGGGAACGGAGATCTTCCACAGGGTCGGGGAATATGGACTGCCCCGGTCGGAAGAGAAGATGATGCTTTGGCCATCGGGAGTCCATGCCGGATTGGTCACCACCTCGTTACCGGACGTTATCTGCCTCGGCTGCCCGATCGGAGACAGATTCTCCGAAACATCCACAACGAAAAGCCCGCTCCGGGGGGGGCCCAATACCCGTATGAAGGCTAGCGTGCGACCGTCAGGGGACAACGCCGGGTCGCAATCTCCTGGAGACTCGGCCGCCGGGAACACCAGCGCTCGAGTTTCACCCGTTTCAACGGAAATAGCAAAAAGGCTAAATGGTTCCGACGGTAACTTTCTGCCGGTAGCCACCAGCCATTTGCCATTCGGCGCCCAGCAAAGTTCGCGGTTCAGCGGCATGAACCGAAAGTGTTGCTCGCCCGTGTAGGGCCATTCGACCAGAGTTCGTTCCGGGCCACCGGCGAGATATGATTTCACGATGATCTGACTGGTACCACGCGGAAACACCCGGCGGAATGCTATCTGGCGGTTATCGGGAGACCATGCCGGGCTAACGTCGGGGGCGGGATCGTCGGTGAGCCGATACTTCGTACCGGATGAGATCTGCATGACGTAGATATCCACGTTCTCCTGCTTGTCGCCGTCCCAGGCGAACGCAATCAGTTCGCCATCCGGCGAAAACGCGGGGTGAAACTCCGTCCCTGGAAAGCTGGTGAGGGGGAATGTTTTCCAGGGAGCCCGCACAGGTTTGGCGGAGGACCTCCAGAGAAATACGCCGGTTACGATAAGCAAGGCCAGCCCGGCCAAGGCGAGCGACCCGCGGAGATGCGGCCATAGCTTCGCAGTTGCCCATGGCGTCAACGCATCTTTCTCAAGATCCCGAGACACTTCGGCGGGACTGCTGAAGCGCCGCGCCGGATCGCGCTCTAGACAGCGTTGAATCACGGCCTCCCATGTGCGGCTAAGTTCCGGCCGCAGGCTGCGCGGCGAAGGCGGCGTGCCTCGCACGCGCAGAAACGCCGATCCAATCGGGCTTTCTGCATGGAATGGAAGCGTTCCTGTGACCATCTCGTACAGCACCAGACCCAGGGCGTATATGTCGCTGCGGAAGCTCGTCTCGCCTTTCTCCAATTGTTCGGGCGCCATGTAGTCCAATGTCCCCAGCAGCTTTCCGGAGTCCGTTAGCGGGTTGGGACCTGACTCAACTCCGAGACTGCGGGCCAGCCCGAAATCAGTAATCACGGCCCGCTGGAGTCCGTCCCGACCGGGAACCAACATGACGTTTCCGCTCTTGAAGTCCCGGTGGATGACGCCGCATTGATGGGCCGCCTCCAGCCCCGCCGCTAATTGCCGTGCCAGCGTCAGAGCCTCATCGGGTGACACGGCGCCGCTGCGCTCCAGGCGTGCAGCCAAAGTCTCGCCCAGAAGCAATTCCATGGTTAGAAAGGCAGTGGGAGCAGTCGAGTCCCCCAGGTGCATTTCCAAATCGAAAATCCGGCAGACATTGGGGTGGGTGATGCGGCGTGTCAGTTGAATCTCATGGTGGAACCGGCTGAGGATGGCCGGATCGGCGGCAATCTCCCGCCGGATGGTTTTCAGCGCCACCCGTTCGCCGAGCAGCGTGTCCTCGGCCTCGTAGACCTCCCCCATACCGCCGCGCCCGAGCAAACGCACGATACGGAACCGGCCCGCGGCCAAGTCGCCCGCGGCAAAGGATTGCATCGGAGCCGGGGCGGTGTCAAGCTGCGGAAAATCGCCGGTGCGCGCGTCATTCTCGAGCAGCTTGCGCACTTCGGATATCAGGCTTGGATCGTCCGCGCATTCCTGCTGCAAAAAGGCGTCCCGCTTCTGTGGCGCCAAGCTGGCCGCATCCCCGAAGAGAGACTTAATTCGCTGCCAGCGCTCCGGGGTCATCACGAAATTCCTTCCGCACGCGCATGCCCTCGGACGAGAAATCGTAGAGGCGGGCTCGACATACTTGGCGCCAATATTAATAGTTGTAGGACTGAGCCGATATGCGTGATGCGGCGCTCAAATCGGGGCATGGAAACTGCCTTCCCGACTGTAGGATAATCGTGTCGATTATACTCCAGGTCCGCTGCTTTCGTCAAAACTCCATTTCGGTCATGTTGTTAAATGACTTGGTCAAGACTCCGGACAACGTCAGCTGATATGTCTTCCGCCTGCAATCCGGGTGCTCCATGGGTTGTACTTAGTCCGCGGGCAAAACGATGTCCCTGTTGTTATACAGAGTATACGAGACCTCGGGAAGGCCGGACAGGCCGTATTCGCCTGTTGTCATGAAACGCAGCAACTTACACGGCGTTTGGAGCAGATTTCGGTAGCACAGGTTCGGCCGGTTTTTCAGGGCGATGGTCGGCTTCGGCTCGCTGCTGGTGTTTACCTTCAGCATCTTCTTGAAGCCTCTGAGTGGCGCGTTTGGATGGAGCCGGGAGTCCATCTCGGCGGCTTTCGGATTCGCGGCCCTCACCGTAGCCGTCTGCTCGCCACCGCTCGGACACTTGCTCGATCGGTTCTGGTGATGGCCGGCATCGGCACGGGTGCGATGGTGTTCCCGCCCATTGCCCAGGTCTTCTGGATTCTGATCGGCACTCTGCTGCTGAGCTCGATCAGCGTGAACGGCGCCATCGCGCATCTCTCGCCATTACTGACAGACCGGGGCGTGGCCGCGAGGAATGCGGCTCTGGCGGCTTCCGTGTTGGGATTGGCCAGCTTCTGTGGCAGGCTCGTCACCGGCTTCCTTCTGGATCGCTTCTTCGGAGCAGGCGAGGGCTTGCGTTCCCGGTTCTCATATGTGAATATGAATTCAGGATCACATTATGAACCTTCGCCTGTTTCTCTACGGAGTTGGAATCTGGATGGGCGGCACTATCGCGCTGCGCGTTGCGGGACAGCGCTTGCTGCGCCCGGGCGATTGGACCGGGATACTCATTCTGTTTGCCGTTAGTTTCCCCCTGACGGCCTGGCTCGTGCGCCGTCTGTGCGGCCGCTTCCAATCGCGGCCGGAGCAGTGGCCTGCCGGAGCGGTCTCGGTCCTGCTGCCGACGCTGCTGCTCGACCCTTTCTCCAGCGCGTTCTTTCCGGTCGTGTTTCCGAACATGGCTCGAGAGGTGGCCGGCGTGTTCGGGGGATGGATGCTCTGGTGCTGTGCGGGCGCCCTGGTGGGTGTAACCATCCGCGCGCGACGGTCGTGAGTGCGCGTCCGAACCTGCTGGCCGGTGAGGATCTTCCGCCCGAACCGCATCAAAAGAGAAGTTTGGACAAGCGAGCTCGCCTGAAGGCGGCCGGACTCGTCCTGTTCGGCGAGAAGGGCTATGAGAACACCTCAATCGACATGATCGCGAGGCGGGCGAAACTCGCGGTGGGGGGCTTCTACCAGCACTTTCGCTCCAAGCGGCAACTGTTACTGGCGCTCATGGATGAACTGCTGGAGAAGCTGAGCCAGCTTGATTTTCGCCCGGGGGCCGTGACTGATGTTCGGGCAGGTATCCGGCAAATGTTGTCCCGCGCCTTTTCGCACGATCTACGCTATTTGGGCGCATACCGGGCCTGGCAGGAAGCGGCGCTTTCCGATCCGGACCTGGCGCGGAAACAGGAGCAGATTCATGGCTGGACGACCACCCGGGTGATGACCGTATTTCAGCTCCTGCAACAACTGCCCGGCGCGCGGCAAGGGGTTGACGTTCCGGGACTGGCGCGCGTGATGGACAGTTTTTTTTGGAGCCTGCTTGCGCAAGCCGGACGATTCTCGAAAGTCGAACTGGACCAGCGGATCGATTCAGCGACACACCTGATTTACCACGCGCTGTTCACCGACCCTGCGAGGAGGCGGGGGTAGCAACATCGGCCGCAAAGCATAAGCATATTCTCATCCAAGGATGAGCCTGGAGGCGGGAGCGAAGCGACCCGCCGCCAAGACTCCTTTCTGACCTGATTTTGCGCAGTCTCGCTGCCGACCATCGGGAGGCCCT
>Ga0302324_100001469_pt1 | contig 57326 bp, 52 predicted proteins | sample Palsa_T0_1_FD_201949 | JGI IMG/M metagenome (GOLD analysis project Ga0302324, IMG submission 201949) | Peat permafrost microbial communities from Stordalen Mire near Abisko, Sweden - Palsa_T0_1 | ecosystem: Environmental > Terrestrial > Soil > Palsa > Peat permafrost | place: Sweden: Abisko...
CTCGACTCGGCAAACAGAACGTCCCACGACGAATCGAGATAGAGCCAACGCTGCGTACTGAACCAACTCGTCGGCATCTCAGGAACATGCAGCAGACCATGCCCGCCAGCGCAGATGAGCTCGGTCCCGTTCCAGGCCAGAAAATTTCTCGATGGCTGACCAACCCGCGCCGGATGCGTCAGTCTTCTGAGACACACCGGACACCGCTGCCGCTGGTCCCGCAGCGTCCACCGCAGCCCAAACAGACAGATCGAAAATGCCGACACAATCTGGATGTACTCCGACGAAAGTGGATCAATGCTTGGACGCAGGTGCGCCAGATCGAGCGATACAAAATACACAATCGGCAAAAGCAATGTTAGCTTGCAGCCCAGAAAACTCCACCGCAGCAGCCTCGTCGGCCAGGAAAGCTTCCGCGAACACGGAGCGTACTCTCCCAGCGGAAGGGATGTAGTCGCTGGCAACGCAAGGCACGCCAGAAAAATCGCAAACAGAAATATATCCCCCGATCCTCTCATTCGCTCCGTCATAGACACACAAAAAAAGTCGCCTGCCGTTCCATCCGGCGTCGGTGCTGACATATGCCAGCTATCGCCCCATTGCGCATGCGCCGATGACGACGTAAGACGCGCCACAACGAATCCCGCACCAGCCGAGGTAATCTCCCCGTCCCGCTGCAACAACCACGCATCCACCTTCCCCGGAAGTCTCCAAGCCCCCTCCGGCGCAACACCACTCACCACAGCAGAAATCAAGCCAACCTTCACCACACGACCGGCAATATGAGGATCTCCGCCGAACTCTTTCTTCCAAACCTCATCGCTCAAAACTAGTCTTGGCATATCACCATGAACTTCACCACTTGCGGATGCAAACCGGACCGGCAGGCCCAACAGTTCAAAGAGATTTGAGCTCGCCACCGCAATCCCACCGCCAATCTGTGCACGGCCTCCGCTCGATACCGGCGCTTGTGCTACTTGGTAGAAAGCGAAGTCATCGAAGAGCTCCTGCCGTCGCCGCTTCCATTTCTCGTACTGCGATGTTGAAATCGTTGGCAAAGAATCCCCCGAGTAACGCGCATCCTGAATAAGCATCAGGCTCTTCGCATCGCGATAATGAGCGGGATGGAAGATCGCAGAAACCCCCGGCAACAACAGCGCAACCCCATAGCTTGCAGCTGCCAGACCGATCAGCAGCAGAATGCAGCGCGTAGCTGATCCCGTCGTCATCACACGTAGTATGCGTCTCTGACCAAAGTGTCCTCGGAGCCAAAGCGCATCTTGAAAAGCCCCGCAGCAAAATGCAGCGACCTCTCGTTCTGCGGTCCATGAAATGCCGCGCTCCGGCGTACAGGCTTGACGCACATGCCACAACTCCGACCGCCACTCCCTCCACCAATCCACACGTTGACCTCCAGGCACCAGCAAAGACGCGCAACGAAGAAGTCCGAGGCACAGAAGATGAAAAGGGAGCGCGAGCCGCAGTCTCATACTCGCTCCTCCTCTGGCGACGGAATCAACTTCGCGAGCAGCGGATACCGCTTCCGCGACGCCTCCAACGTCAGCTTTCCCACACGTGTCAACTTGTAATACTTCCTCGGCGGCCGTTGCTCTGCATCGGCAATGGACTGCTGCTCCCACTGCGAGCGAATCAGTTCATCGCGCTCTAGCCGTCGCATCGCAGGATAGACCGTGCCACTCGGCAGACCAGTCATCTCCATCACGCTAAAGCCATAGACATAGCCGGCGTTCACCGCCTGAAGAATCATCGCCGCCGTATGCGAGAGCTTCGCTTCCACTGCCATGCAGAAAATATACCTATGTAGCGTGCTACTTGACTAGCCCCTATAATGAATGCTACATAGGGTACTGAGGTTTCAGCCATGCTTCAAGTTAAAGCCCTCTACAAGAGCTACCGCCGTCTCCCCGCCATCGATAATGTCAGCTTCCGCGTCGGTGCAGGTGAGATTGTCGGCTATGTCGGTCCCAATGGCTCCGGCAAATCTACCACTGTCAAAATCATCACCGGCCTCCTCGAGCCCAACGACGGCCAGGTCCTCTTCGAGGGCAAAAGCATCCGTCACGACCTCCAGGGCTACCGCGCAGCCTTCGGCTACGTCCCCGAAGAGGCCCACGTCTACACCCACCTCTCGGGTCTCGAATACCTTCAGCTGGTCGGGCGTCTGCGCAACATGCCCGAAGCTCTCATCGACCTCAAAGCAAACAGACTCCTGGCCCTTCTCGGTCTCGAGTCCTGGCGCCACTCTCCCATCTCCCTCTACTCCAAGGGCATGAAACAGCGCGTGCTCATCGCCGCCGCACTGCTGCACGATCCCAAGCTGCTCATCTTCGACGAACCCCTCTCCGGCCTGGACGTCGTCTCCGCCCGGCTCTTCAAGGACCTGCTGCAGCAGCTCGCCGCCCAGGGCAAAGCGATTCTCTACATCTCCCACGTCCTGGAGGTCGTAGAGCTCGTCTGCCACCGCGTCATCGTCATCGCAAAGGGTAAAATCCTCGCCGATGCACCTCCCTCCGAGCTAAAGACCTCACTTCAGCTCGCCAATCTCGAGAGCGTCTTCGCGCAGCTCGTCCAGCAGCAGGACACACAAAGCGTTGCCCGAGAGCTGGTCGACGTCATGGCGGTCCATCATGTCTAACCGACTCGGCTTCTTCGCACCCCCCAAACATCCCGTGCTCTCCCTTAGTGTCCAGGCGCAGTCCGCTACTCCAACACGCGAGCAGAACCAGTTCGAGGTCCTCGTCCGTCACATCCTCGCCCGCTTCTTCAACAACGAACTTCTTGCCTCAGATGACGAGACCAAGCGCGTAATGCAGATCGCCTGCACCGTCGCTCTGCCTACGCTCGTCGTCTCGCTCTTCCTTTTTCCCGCGTATCACGCCTTTCCGCCGGCCCCGGCGCATCGTTCCTTCTGGTCGCAAGGAGGCGATCACTACATCTATGTCATGTACTCCTTCGTCGTGATGGGCGCCGCTACGGTATACGAGTGGGATCTTCTCTTTCCCGACATCCTCGACATCTTCGTTTTATCGGTTCTTCCCATCCCAAATCGAAGACTATTCTTTGCTCGAGTGCTTGCACTTGCGATCTTCCTCTGCTTGGTGCAATTTGGGACCAGCATCCTGGGCACCCTCTTTCTCCCCTTGGTTGCAGAGCAAACCAACTTTCCCCGCCATCTTCTCTCACACTTCATCGCTGTCACGATGAGCGGAATGTTCGCCGCAACCTTCTTTCTCTCGATTCAGGGGATCTTACTAAACACGGTAGGCGAACGCATCTTCCGCCGTATCACTCCCCTGCTTCAAGGTGCATCTATCATGTTGCTGCTTGTCATTTTGCTTCTGTGTCCGACTGTGGCCAGTTACGTAGAGCCTCTTCTCACATCAGGCAGCACCGCCATCCGATACTTTCCTCCCCTCTGGTTTCTCGGCATCTACGAGTCCTTGTTTCAAGGAGCATCAGCCCCGGCAATCTTTCACACACTCGCCCAAACCGGCTGCTTCGCCCTCCTATTCATGCTTGCCTGCACTGTCCTCACCTATCCCCTCGCCTACCGCCGTCGAATCCGTCAGCTCATCGAAGGATCTGCAGCCACAAGCACTCCTGGCCTCACAAATGGCATCATCCATCGCGTTCTCCACGCTACGATCCTGCGCCGGCCACCCCAGAGAGCGGTCTTTCATTTCATCAGTCAGACCATCCTGCGCTCACAGCGGCAACGCGTTACGCTGGCAATGTTCGGCGGTCTCAGTGTCGCCATTGCTCTGGCCCAGATGCTCGTCTTTGATTTCGCGCCCGGCCATATCCGGTTTTCTCTCTTGTCCAGCGGCATCCGCTCCGCAATCCCCATCATGGTCTTCTTCACCGTGGTAGGACTTCGTTCGGTCATCTCAGCGCCTGTCGACCGCCGTGGCTCGTGGCTCTTCGGCGTTCTCATCGGACGTCCGCGTGCCGATCATCTTGAAGGCACAAGCATCTGGATCACCCTGTGCTCACTAAGCGTAACCCTCGCAACGGTCTTACTCCTTCACACTCTCTCACCAGACAGCATGAAGACTCCCAGCTCCCTACTAGGGCAACTTATCGTAGCCGCGGGTCTATCTTTTCTTCTCTCGGACCTGCTTCTTTTCTCGATTCGCACCATTCCGTTTACTCATCTTCATAAAAGTTCCGTCAACGATCTTCCCCTCGCGGCCGTTCGTTACGTAGTTCTCTTCCCCATCTTTGTCTCTATTGTTGTCGATAAAGAAGCATGGATCGAGTCCAGCCTCCCTCATCTCCTCGAAACGCTGTTCCTCTTCGCTGCCGCTCACCTCTTGCTGCAGAGAGCACACACCCGATTCCTCCAGCAATACACCCTCGACACGCCACCGGACGAAAGCGATGAATTCCCCCAACGTCTCGGCCTGCGCGATCCATAAGGAGGCTCATCAATCTCGACCCGCCAACGGCATCTGCAAACCGAAGGTATTGCAACATGGATGGAGCGCGGCGAGACTGCGGAAAGGACGCGTTCCGCGGCGATGCGAGAGCTTGGAATGTTGCGCATAGTTAAAGCTGAGTGCGAGCTGTGAGAGGCCTGCAGGATCGTGGAGCATAATACAAAAGGCCACTGGGAGCTGATCCCGGTAGCCTTTTATCCTGATTCAAATCCCAATTGATCCCCGGTTTTCGACCGGGCCACCGTAAGTCATTGAAAGTTATGGTGGGCGGTTAGGGATTCGAACCCCAGACCCCCTCGGTGTAAACGAGGTGCTCTAACCAACTGAGCTAACCGCCCGTCTCGAAGTTCCTTCGAACCAGAGTCCAGAAGTCCAGTGTATGGCAGCGATGCCCAGGATGCAATGCTGATCAATCTCTTTGCTGGCCTGTCGAATGACAAGGCTATTAACCTTCCCGCTTGCAAAACCAACCCAGCTCAGACGCATGCGCAAAATACTCCTGAATCTTCGCTGCCTGTTCCACCCCGGACAGGGTGGTATTCCTGAAGGCCGCCTCTAGAGCAAGACCTAATGGAACGCCCCTCTGAAGTTGAGAGAGCAACAGGTACGCCTCATGATCGATCCGTCTGTAGTAGACAGAACTCTCATATCGATGCACTGCCAGAGGAACGGCAAACCGCAGCATCCTGGGAAGCCGGGTTCGTTTGACGTGCTTGCGTTCAGAGGACGCATTGCTCATGATGTCACTCGGAGCCTTCTCACGGTGGACAGCAAGAACAAGTTCGTCCACCGGATACTTGAGATCAAGCAACTGTAAATGCGGCTGCAGAAATAACCTGGACTCAGTAGAAAGATCACTAAAGTCAGCAGCAGTCAGCGGCGGCAGGTCCGCGCCATCGAAGGCTTCCACATAGGCCCACTCCAACCTTGCCACATCCAGCAAAAGTTCACGGCGATTCGGCGTGAGTTCAGGATGATCTTCAAGCCATTGCGGCAGCTTCGAACCAAGATTTCGAAGTGTAAATGAGGTCGACGGATTCTCGCGAAGATACGCCAAAATCAACCGATCGAATATCTTCTCTCCCAGCAATGTGTTCAGTGCCGGATAATCCTCCGCCACCGATCCAATCACGCGAAACCAATACTGCCGGTTGTAGATCTCAAGACGGTCGAAAGAGGATAGGAGGTCGTTCGGCTTGATATAGCCGTCTGCAATGTCACGAATGGAGTGTCCATCGGAGCTTGACGATTGCATCTCAAAATCAGACGTGAGAGGCCGCATCACATCTTCCGCCATTCGCCGTTGCAGTTCGAGCAGGTTCACGGATGGACAACCTCTCTTGCATCTTCCTCCGTCAAAATCCCACGCATATCGCAGTCATCAGTGGGCTGAAGAAACTGTGTCGCCTTCAACGCCTCGTTGTGCACTTCGTCAAACGATGGAATATTGTCATCCCACTCCAGCAGCGTTGCCGTATGTCCAACCCGTTCAATCGCTCGAGCATACAAACGCCACACCGGGTCGAGCACCGGGTGATCGTGAGTATCCAAAGTGTATTTTTCAAATTTGGAGTGCCCGGCGATATGGATCTGCGCAACCCGCTCAGCCGGAACGCTGTTCACATACTCCAACGGATCAAAGCCGTGATTCTGCGACGAGACATAGATATTGTTCACATCCAGCAGAATGCCGCAATCCGCAGCCTCAACCACCTCATTCAGAAACTCCCACTCCGTCATCTCGGACTGGTGAAACTCCGCATAGCTACTTACGTTTTCAACTGCTATCGGAATCTCCAGAAAATCCTGGACCTCGCGAATCCGGGCGGCCGTTGTCTTTACGGCTTCAAACGTATACGGCATCGGGAGAAGGTCATGGGTGTACCGCCCATCCACACTGCCCCAGCAGAGATGGTCGGAGAGCCACGGCGTCTTCGTTCGACGAGTCAGTGTCTTCAGTCGCTTCAGGTGTTCGCGGTTCAGCGGCTGTGCAGAGCCAAAGTACATCGACACGCCATGTTGGACAACGCGGTATCGTTCCAGAATCTGGTCGAGGACCTGTAACGCTCGGCCACCGTCGACCATGTAGTTCTCAGAGATGATCTCAAACCAATCGACGACAGGCTTCTCGGCAAAGATGTGATCGTAATGCGGAACTCGCAGACCAATCCCCACGCCATAATCACTAAATCCATTAAAACGATTGGCTGGCATTACAAACTCCGATAAGGGAAACTAGGCGATGTACTGGAGGCTTGAAACTCTCAAGCCTCCAGCCAAAGAAGATGCTTAGGCCTTTTTAGGTGGCTTGGAGCCGTCTGTTGCACAGCCGCCCTTACCCTTACAGTCATTCTTGCCGGCATTCTTGCCGCCGCCCTGACCCTTGCAATCATTCTTGCCCTTACAGGAGTGTTTGGTCGCGTCGGTCTGGAAGCCCTGTCCGACGAGCAGGACGCCGGCCTGCGAAGACTGGCTGGCCGTCGGGGTGCTGTTCGGCTGCACGGGCTGCGCATTCAAACGAACCGTGGTGCCACCCATCAAACCTGCGACTGCAGCGGCCAAAGCGAGCGATTGTACGGTGTTCTTCATAGGGGTACGCCTTTCTTTCAGTTAAGCCACACGCGAAGCGCGCTGGACGTTTGAGGATGGCTACACAGAACGTAGCGGTTGAACGATAAGAGCGGGTTCCAGCATACAGCGAATTGCATTCCACGACATACTCTGTCTCGCCTCGCCCTTACTGCCGCACATTTGAGGGAGAAGCGGTGCAAAGGTTACAAAGAAATATAAACGAGTCCTCACGCTACTGGCCACAGCGAGTACCTCATTAGACTCTTGATAAGAGAGACTGAGTCAGCTTGGAGAAATGTGTAACCATTCTCTGAACCAGGGTTCTAACCTATAACGAACGCAGGAGTTTTGCACCTGCTGTCCAAATCCGAACACCTCAGGCAACGCGTTGTTCTTAGACTGCCTGTCAAGGGGAAAGAAAGCGGCGTAATGAAAGTTCTACTCAACTTATACAGTCGTTTTTCGACACTGACGTCGCACCTTCAGTCACCGTTCCTCCTTGCAGTAAGGCTCTATTGGGGATGGCAGCTTGTGCAATCCGGGTGGGGCAAGCTGCATCATTTAGATAAGGTCACTAACTTCTTCACCGATTTGAATCTTCCGCTTCCTGGCGTAACCGCGCACTTTGTCTCGAGTCTGGAGCTCGTCGGTGGAATTCTGCTCATCCTGGGGCTCGGATCGAGATTGATAGCACTGCTGCTAACCGTAAATATGTTGGTCGCCTACTGGACTGCCGATCGCGAAGCGCTCTTCGCCATCTTCTCGGATCCCGGTAAGTTCTATAACGCCGATCCGTACACCTTCCTCTTTGCGTCCGCAATGGTTCTGATATTTGGTGCTGGACTGTTTTCCGTCGATACATTGGTAGCCAATCGCTGTCGAGCATGGATAGAGAAGCAATGACAGGAGTAGCCGAGAACAGGGATGAAGCGCGACTGATCGCCTCCATTCTCGGAGGCAATGCGCACGAGTTTCACGATCTGATCCGCCCTCACGAACGAAGCGTCTACATCATGGCGCTGTCCCTGCTACAAAATGAAGCAGATGCCGAAGACGCCGCTCAGGAAGCATTCCTCAAAGCATTTCGTAACCTCGCCAAGTTCCGCGGCGATGCAAAGTTTAGTACCTGGCTCATAAGCATTACGCTCAACGAGGCACGCAGCCGCCTACGCAGCAGAAAAAACGTAAAGATGGAGTCGTTGGACGAAACACCAGACGGCGAGGGGCATGTTTCGCCTGCTCTCCTCCGGGACTGGCGGGAGATCCCCTCCGAAGCCCTGGAACGAAAAGAGGTTCGTCTTCTCTTGCAACAAGCGATCAGTGACCTGCCCGTAATCTACCGCGAAGTCTTCCTGCTACGGGATGTCGAAGAGTTGAGTGTAAGTGAGTCGGCTGAATCGCTCGGCATCAGTGTCGCATCAGTCAAAGTGCGGCTGCATCGAGCGCGCATCATGCTACAGAAGAAATTGGTCCCAAAGCTGAAACAAGCCAACCCGAAGCGAAGGTGGTTCCCATGGTCATAGAGTGCAAACATGTTTGGGAGCACATCTCCGAGTACCTCGATGGCACACTTACTCCGGATGTCTTGGAACAAGTGCAAAAACATCTGGAGCACTGCGAAATCTGCTCAGCTATCTTGGATTCGACTCGAAACATCCTCATCCTTACAGCAGATGAGCGCGTGTTCGAGCTGCCGCTTGGCTTCAGCGAACGCTTACACGCGAAACTCGAGGCAGAGATACGCAACCTAAAGCCAGGAGCCTGAAATATTGAACCAAGGATCGTCTAAGGGCTCAATGAACCCTGGAAACTTGATCCACGCTGCCTCCACCAGAATAAATGTAACGATTACAGGCACAATCTAAAACCCCTCTGCACGAGGCTGCTTTAGCATACCGGCTGGGCCGCGCTCAACCATGCGTCAAAGCGCTGATCTCTTCCGCAAACTCAGGCCAGCTCTGGCACAGCATAGCCCGCTCCCCTGCTTCGTAGTCCTCAAACTCGAACCCAGGACTCACTGTACATCCCAACAACGCCCACCGTCCGCCCTCGACCAACCGCGTCCCCTGCCATACACCGCGTCGCACCACCACCTGCGGCCTCTGTCCACGCGTCAGATCACTTCCAATCACCACCCTTTCGCCACCCCCATCCATCGTCAACTGCAGCATCTCCACTGCATCGCCAGCATAAAAATGAAACACCTCATCCGACCTCAGCCGATGCATCTCGCTAAAACTCCCCGGCTCCAGCAGATAGTAGATCGCTGTACCTGTCCTCCTCGGACCACCGTACCGCCCATCCTCAAACGCCCCGGCAGCAACCATCTCTTTCGCCTCATACGTCCGCACATACCATCCCCCCTCACGCGGATGCGGCACCAGCCCAAGTAATTTCTTTACCTCTTCCGCAGTCATCGGTCTCCTCTCACGCTATTCTGTACAAAATCCATTCATTCTAGTTTCCGGCCTGACAGGACCTTACCTGATGCCCATTCGCACTCGTCTGGAACGCTACTTCGGCTTCGACAGCCACGCCACCAACTGGCGCACCGAAATCCTCGCCGGTCTCACCACCTTCATCACGATGGCCTACATCATCTTCGTGAACCCCTCCATTCTCGCTCAAACCGGCATGCCCCTCGCCGCCGTCACCGCCGCCACCTGCCTCTGCGCCGCCTTTGGCAGCATCCTCATGGGAGCGCTCGCCAACTACCCCCTCGCCCTCGCCCCCGGCATGGGCCTTAACGCCTACTTCACCTACACCGTCGTCAAAGGCATGGGCGTCCCCTGGCAGACCGCCCTCGGTGCCGTCTTCCTCTCCGGAGCCATCTTCCTCGCCCTCACCTTCTCTGGCATCCGCCAGCGCCTCGTCGCCGCCATCCCGCACCAACTCCACGCTGCGGTCGGCGGCGGCATCGGTCTCTTCATCGCCTTCATCGGCTTTCGCAACGCGGGCATCATCATCCCTAGCGTGGCCACCACCGTAACCCTCGGCAACCTGCGCGCTCCGCAGACCGTCCTCGCCATCTTCGGCCTCCTTCTCATCGCCATTCTGCAAGTCCTCCGCGTCCGCGCCTCCATGCTCATCGGCGTTCTCAGCACCACACTCCTCGGCGTCCTCTGCCACCAGGTCCACTGGCAGCCCGAGCCCTATAACCTCACCGCCATCAAAGCCACCGCCTTCCACCTCGACATCCCCGGCGCACTTCACATCGGCGCATTCGAAATCGTCTTCGTCTTCCTCTTCGTCGATCTCTTCGACAACATCGGCACCCTCGTCGCCGTCACCCAGCGCGCCGGCCTCATCTCCCCCGACCACACCATCCCCCGCCTCAACCGCATCTTCTTCGCCGACGCCTCCTCCACCGTCCTCGGCTCCTTCCTCGGCACCAGCACCGTCACCAGCTACATCGAGTCCTCCACCGGAGTAGCCGCAGGCGGACGCACCGGCGTCACCGCCATCGTCACCGGCATCCTCTTCTTCCTCGCGCTCTTCATCGCGCCGCTCGTCGGCCCCATCCCCACCTTCGCCACCGCGCCCGCGCTCATTCTCGTCGGCGGTCTCATGCTCACCGGCGTCGGCGAAATCGACTGGCACGACCCCCAGATCGGCATCCCCGCCTTCCTCACCATCGCGACCATCCCCCTCACCTGGTCCATCGCCGACGGCCTCAGCTTCGGCCTCACCAGCTACGCCCTCATCCAACTCCTCACCGGTCGCGCCAAACGCAAAGACTGGATGCTCTACCTCCTCGCCACCCTCTTCCTCCTCCGCTTCATCTACATCGCCAAACACTGACTAAAATACCCTGCTGTTGCCTTTGCTTTTTTTCGTCTGTCATCTCGTAGGATTGCGCCGCGAAAAAGCTGGAGGGATTGCAGCGTACCGTCAGCGCTGTAGTGGTTCGAGCAGCGGTGCGACCGGTGCTGCTCCCTCAATTGATGGCAGAAAGCGCGGCGTCACCTTCGCCTTTGCCGCTTGCTCGTACGCATAGCCGTAGCCGAGCAGCCGAGCTTCGCTCCACGCTGGACCGATAAGGGAAAGACCGATCGGTAGCCCCATTACCGCACCCATCGGCACAGTGAGGTGCGGATAGCCCGCGACCGCCGCCAGTCCGCCCGCGCCGCCGCCGCCAAACTGATCGCCATTAACCGCATCGATCTTCCACGCCGCCGATGCAGTAGGCGACACGAGTGCGTCGAGGTGGTCCGCTGCAAGCAAGGCGTCGATCCCGTCTCGGCCTGCAATCCGCAGCGAAGTCGCACGCGCCGCCTGATACGCAGGATTGTCGAGTCCCTTGGTCGCCTCAGCCGTCACGAACGTCTCCTGCCCGAACAGCGCGAGCTCGCGGTCGGCATGAGCCTCGTCGAAGGCAATCACATCGGCGAGCGTGCGCGTCTTCACCGTCGGCGGCGTGGTTGCGAGATAGGCATTCAGATCCGCCTTCAGCTCAGTATTAAGCACCAGCGTCTCCGCCGCGCCAATCTTGTCCCGGTCCTTGAGCGCGGTAATGTCGACCAGTGTCGCTCCCTGCGCCTTCAGCACGGCCAGCGCCTGCTCAAACAGCTTGTCCGTTGCCACCGACCAGCCCGTTGCAAAGCGAAGCACGCCGATCCGTGCGCCCTTAAGTGCGTCAGGCTTCAGTGCCGCCAAATAATCGACGATATGCGCGTCGGCATCCTTTGTCGCTGGGTCGGCAGAGTCTGAACCCGCGATCGCGCCGAGCACCCGCGCCGCGGTCGCAACATCCGCCGCGATCGGCCCAGCCGTGTCCTGACTGTGACTAATGGGCACAATCCGCGTGCGGCTAACCAGACCGACCGTCGGCTTCAGGCCAACCACGCCGTTCACCGCCGCCGGGCAGGTGATGGATCCGTCGGTCTCAGTGCCGATCGCGGCCTCTACCTCGCCCGCTGCTACCGCGGCGGCACTGCCCGAGGAGGAGCCGCACGGATTGCGGTCCAGCGCGTAAGGATTGCGCGTCTGCCCGCCCACCCCGCTCCAGCCAGAGATCGAAGCGTTCGACCGAATATTCGCCCATTCGGACAAGTTAGTCTTGCCGAGAATCACAGCGTCCGCTGCACGCAGTCGCGCCACCAGCGGCGCGTCACGGTGCGTCACATTGCCGAGCAGCGCCATGCTGCCCGCAGTGGTAGGCAGTGGCCCATCCGCCTCGATGTTGTCCTTCAACAGGATCGCGTACCCGTAGAGCAGCCCGCGCACCTTGCGCCGCCGGTCGATTGCACGCGCCTGGTCCAGCGCGGTGGGATCGAGGGAGATTACAGCATGGATCTTAGTATCCACCTCCCGCACCCGCGCGATCGCCCTCTCGGTCGCGGCCTCGGCACTCAAAGCAGGATTCGAAGCAGGACTGGAAGAAGCCGCCAGGACGACGAGCAATGCGGAGATCTGCTTATATGGTTTCATCACGTCGTAGTATATGAAATTTCTCCAACGGTGCACCAAAAAAACGTGTTCGACCTGAAATCGCGCCGCCTCCGGTCTAGATAACGGAATTTCTGCTAATCCCGAAAACCAGCTTCTCTACCCATATCGTCCCTCTGATCCTTACTTCAATTCCCTGTCAACCCCAAAAGTCGTCGATCCCATTACGAATCAGTAAGATATGGCGTGCACATGAGTTCTACTCCACCAGATATACTAGAAAGAGATGAGCCAAAGGCCCCGAATCGCTTCGGGGCCTTTCCATCGCAATACCGCACTAAGCTATTCATAATGAATACTTTTCCGATAAACCCTTTGGAATGAATACCTTCAACAAAGTACAAGGCTAAAGTATTTATTATGAATACTTTGCACAAAAAACAGGGCGTGGGGAGTACCGCACAACATCATGACGACTCTGAACACACCAGCAGCAGAATCCGACCCGAACGAAACTAATCCGCTCTTCGGACATCCATCCTTTTGACAGCCGCACAACAGGAGTAAGACCCATGCAGATCGGCCTCGACAGCTTCGCCGCCATAGCCTCAGATCCAGTCACAGGCCACACCGTCAGCGCTGCGCAGCAGCTCAACGACCTGCTCACCGAGATCGAGCACGCCGATCAGGTCGGCCTCGACGTCGTCGGCATCGGCGAACACCATCGCCCCGAGTTCCTGGACTCCGCTCCTGCCATCATCCTCGCCGCCGCCGCCGCCCGCACCAAACACATCCGCCTCACCTCCGCCGTCACCGTCCTCAGCGCCGCCGACCCCGTCCGTGTCTTCCAGAACTTCGCCACCCTCGACCTCATCTCGAACGGCCGTGCAGAGATCGTCGCCGGTCGCGGCTCCTTCGTCGAGTCCTACCCCCTCTTCGGCCTTGCACTCAAAGACTACGACTCCCTCTTTACCGAAAAACTGGACCTGCTGCTGAAAATTCGCGAAAGCACCACCGTCCATTGGTCCGGCAAGCATCGCCCCGAGCTCACAGGCCAGGGAGTTTACCCGCGCCCACTGCAGAACCCGCTGCCGATCTGGATCGGTGTCGGCGGCACACCCGCCTCCTTCGCCCGCGCCGGCGTCCTCGGTCTCCCACTCATGGTCGCTATCATCGGCGGCGAACACCGCAGCTTCCGCCCCCTCATCGACCTCTACCGCGAGGCCGGCCACCGCGCCGGACACTCTCCCGAGCAGCTCAAAGTCGGCATCCACTCTCTGGGCTACGTTGCCAACACCACAGCTCAAGCCGCCGACGACTTCTTCCCCGGCTACGCCCGCGCCTTCACCGACATCGGCAAGGAGCGCGGCTGGCCTCCCACCACACGAGCGCAGTTCGACGCACTGCGCGGACCCACCGGAGCACTGCTCATCGGCGACGCTGAAACAGTAGCCGAAAAGATCCTGACGATCAACGAAGCTCTAGGAGGAATCTCCCGCCTCACCTTTCAGATGAGCGTCGCCTCGCTCCCCCACGCCAAACTCATGCACGCCATCGAAATTCTAGGCGCCCGGGTCGCCCCCATCGTACGCAAGCAGCTCGCTTCCTCTCCGTCGGCACCGCATCGAAGTTGAAAGAGAATCCGCCGAAATCGAGCCGCGCGAAATCAACCTGGCCGCGCGGCCCAATCCAGACGACATCCGGCCTACTTAACCAGCGTCGGGGCCTTCCCAGTTACAGCCGGAGCCACGTACGCCGCACCCGAACCGACACCGTCCAGCGTGGCCTGATACGCAACAATTCTCTTCAGCGTCTCGTACGGAACCTGCGTCAAAGGCAGCATGTGCCCATTGACCGACAGCATCGGCGTCTGATTTACGCCTACCTGTTCGCCCAACTTCAAAGAAGCATTGACCTCCTCCTTGGTAGCTTGTGTCGCCGCACAGGCATCCACCGCCACAGGATCCAGTCCAGCCTTGGTCACCGCACTCTTCAGCGTCTCATCCCCGGTCTCTGGAGTCAGAGCAGCCTGCGCATCGAACACCGCCGCGGCGTACACAAAGAAAGCATCGTTCTTCTGCTTCTGAACGCAATACCCATACGCCGCTGCCTTGAAAGCGAACGGATGCACATCCACTAGCGGAAAGCTCTGAAACACCAACCGCGCATTAGGAAAATCCTTGCCTAGCTGCTCCATCGTAGCCTGCGCGTCTTTGCAGTGCGGGCACTGCAGATCGGCAAACTCAACCAGCAGAAGGTCCTTGCTGGCCGCACCATGCGTCGCGCCGTCTGCATGCTCCTGAAGCATCTTGCGCATATCCGCAAACGGCGTCGCGCCAAACGGCACTACCGCATCACCCGCCACAGCATGTTTCCCATCCGGAGTCACAAAGAACACCGTCGGCTGTACCTTGGCGTTCGGCGCCCTGTCCGAAACGAAGATCACCACCTTACTCACATTCGGAGCAGCCGTCGTCTGGATCGCCTCGACACGCCAGATGCGGCTCGTGTCATACCCCCAAAGCGTCTTCAGGAAAGCATTGACTGTATCCACCGTCGGCGAGCTCGCCGTGAAGAACTTCGGATCCACAGGCGGAAACGGATCGGCCTTGGTCTCTTGTCCAAGACTCTGCAACTTCAGTGGAGCCGCCGGCTTCTGTGCCTCCGCTGCAGCCGGTGTAGTCGCCGCAGTGCCCGCGCCTGTCTGGGATACTGTCTGCGCTCCAGCCATCGCCGTAACGCTAAGAGCCGTTGCCAATCCTGCCAATATCAAATATGAACTCTTCAAAGAACCCTTCCTTTTGCCGCCGCTATCCGCGCGCAGCATCTCTGCTAACCGTAAAACCATTACACCTGAACCTTGACCGCAATGGGAAACCTCCGCCCCATTCCGAACGACTTTCTCGTGACCTTCAGCACCGGAGCTGCCTGCTGACGCTTGTACTCACTCCGCTCCACAAGCTGTATCACCGACCGCACCAGCCCAACCTGAATACCTTGCTCTTCGGCAATCTGCTCCGCCGAGCAATACCGCTCCACATACGCCTCCAGAATCGGATCCAGCACCTCATACGGAGGCAGCGAGTCCGTATCCCTCTGCTCCGGCCGAAGCTCCGCCGACGGCGCCTTTTCAAGCGTCTCGCGCGGAATCACCTCGCGCTCTCGATTCGCATACCGGCTCAGTGTATACACCCGCGTCTTCATCACATCACCGATCACGGCCAGAGCTCCCACCATATCGCCGTACAGCGTGCAGTAGCCGGTCGACATCTCACTCTTGTTCCCCGTCGTCAGCACCAGCGCGCCAAACTTGTTCGAGAGCGCCATCAGCAGCGTCCCACGAATCCGCGACTGCAGATTCTCCTCCGCCAGTCCGAACGGCGTCCCTGCAAACAGCGGCTTCAGCACCTCCTGGTACTGTGCGAACACATCATGGATAGGCAACAGTTCAAACCTCACCCCCAGGTTCTTTGCTAACCTACGCGCATCCTCAATCGAACCCAGCGAAGAATACTCACTCGGCATTCCGACTCCGACAACATTCTCCGCACCCAGCGCCTCCACCGCAATCGCGGCCACCAGCGCCGAATCGATCCCGCCGCTCAGCCCCACCAGCGCCTTGCTGAACCCGCATTTCCATACGTAATCACGAGTCCCCATCACCAGCGCCTGCCACGTCTCTGCAACTTCGGCCGTCTCAACCTGATCGATACCAGCATCCGCAGCTGCGCTCTGCTCACCTTGCGTATCGAAGAAGATCAAATCCTCGGCAAACGAAGCCGCACGCACCGCCACCTCGCCATCGGGCCGAATCACCAGCGATGATCCATCGAACAGCAGGCTGTCATTGCCGCCAACTTGGTTCGTCATCGCAACAAACGCCCCATGTCGCACCGCCAGTGCCGCCAGCATGCTCTGCCGAACCTGCGGCTTGCCTCGCCAATACGGCGACGCCGAAATATTCAAAATGATCCGCTGCTGCCCCGCCAGCTCCTTCGGCTGCGACGCCCACTGCCTCATCAACGTCTCAACCGGGTCCACAGGATACATCTGCCTCGGCCAGAAGCCCTTATCATTCCAGGCGTCTTCACACACGGTAATAGCAACTGGCTCTCCGCCAACGCAGGTCAGTGTCTGCTCCGCAGCCGGCTCGAAGTATCGCTGCTCATCGAAGACATCGTAGAACGGCAACAACATCTTCTGCTGTACAAAGTTGACCTTGCCCCCGGATAGCAGCACAGCCACATTCCTCACCTGCTTGCCCACCGTGGAGGTCGCCGGCATCACCGTCCCACAAAGAATCGCCGGCCGGCCCTCTCCCCGCGTCCACGCAGCGATCTCCTCCACTGCCTCACCGGCACGCTCAACAAACACAGCTTTCTCCAGAAAGTCTGCTGGCGGATATCCGCATACAGCCAGCTCTGGAAATACCACCAGCTCGGCACCCAGCTGTCCACCGCGCGCCGCAAACTGGAGAATCTTTTTCGTATTCCCGGCGAAGTCTCCCACCGTCGGGTTAATCTGGGCAAGCGCTATCTTCACGCTCTTAAGTCTACCGCTTAGGACCCCGTCCCGCTCAACACCACGCCTACCGTGCGTGCAAGAATTCTCAGATCCATCAGAAAACTCCAGTTCTCCACGTAAGCAGTATCCAGCGAAATGTAGCTATCGAACGAAGGATCCTGTCGTGCCTCCACCTGCCACAACCCCGTAATGCCCGGAAGCACATCCAGCCTGCGCAGATGAGCCAGGTCGTACTTCTCCACCTCGGAGGCCATCGGAGGCCGTGGCCCCACCAGGCTCATGTCGCCACGCAACACGTTATAAAACTGCGGCAGCTCATCGAGCGAATACTTCCGCAACACCTTCCCAACATTTGTAATTCTCGGATCTTTCGCAATCTTGAACAGCACACTGTCGCGCTCGTTCATGTGTTCCAGATCTGCCTTAAGCTTGTCCGCATTGCTGACCATCGTCCGAAACTTGTAGCAGGAGAAGGTTCGCCCCTTGCGTCCGATTCTCTGCGCCTTATAAAAAATGCTGCCCTCCGAGTCCGTCCGGACGGCAATCGCAATCCCCAGCATCACCGGCGACGTTACCAGCAGCGCAATCGACGAAACCGTAATATCCAGCACCCGCTTCAATAGAAATGCGCCGATGGGAAAGTCCTTACGGTGCAGCGGGATCGTCGGGAATTGGCCGATATACTCCACCTTCGCATTCCACGCTAGCCCGTCGTACAAGTCCGGCACCACCCGAACGTCGATCCCTGCAATCCGCGCCTCTTCCACCATGCCGATGACGAGCTTCTTGTCGGCAGGCACAGAAAAAAAGATCTCGTCCACAAATAACGACCGCGCCAGAGAAAGGCAGTTCCGCACATCGCCGATCACATCCGCATCGCCCGACTCTGACTCCTTTTCGGTCAACGCGACAAAGCCTTTGAATCGGAAGCCCAGATACTGCAGTGACTCGATGTGGTTCCGCAGCGCATGCCCCACTCGCCCCGCGCCGACGATCAGCACATTGCGCGTCTCGATACCAGCCCGGAAACGCCGGTAGACCATGCTCCGCCACAGCGCCCGTCGCACAGACAACAGCACCGCTGTAAATACCACCATCAGCCCAATGACGATCCGCGAAATCTCTTCGCCGTTCGAGAGATACAACGTGCCACACAGCAGCAACCCTGCGGTCAGCGTCGCCTGTATGGTCATCCGCTGCTCATGCAGTCCACTTCGATTCTGAATCGGCCCATACAGCCCATAGGACCGAGTAAAGAACACAAGGCAAACCCCAAACCAACCGATATAGAACGGAAGCAAACTGGGAGAGGAATGGATCAGACGAGGCAGAACATGGAGCGTAGAAACATCCGCGGGAATCCACACACGAAAACGCAACGCGAGCAGCGAGGCAACGGCTACCGTCAGCATATCCAGCGAAGCCCAGACAGAACTCGTCACAGACGGTCGACGAAACAAACCCTGTGTCGAGGCTACGCGCCTACCTTCGCCCGCACGTTTTCTTTCCGACACGATTACCTGCTGTAAGTAGTCCGGTGTCGCCATAGCGAACGCCTTTCCAACCCAATCTTCTGAGGTCGCTTAGTGGGTAAGATGCCTGAACTTACGTTCTCAGAACTCTGGCGTGATTAAAGAACGGCAAAATTACAAAAAACAACACCCTGCATTACCTAAGGCTCTTCAACTTTGAAATTAAAACTAGGGGAGCCAAAGTCGTTCCTAGGCATGCTCACTGCTTTCTTGCAGAATACGTCTCCCGCACTCGCTTGGCAACAGTTTCCGCAGCCCTTTGCGTAAACGCTAAAAACAGTGACTCAAAGCAGCTTAGCGGACGCCCTCCTGCGCCCCGATGCCTAGACTGGAATCGTCAGCTCATCCAACGTAAGAAACTCCTGCAAAATAGGGTCTTCACTCCGTTCCATCTCTTCCATGGTTCCAAAAAAAATTGCCTTGCCCGCATTCAGAAAGACAACACGGTCCGCCAGCTTCTTCGCCAGCCGCATATCGTGCGTCACGACAATGCTCGTCAGGTGCAACTGCTGTTTCAGTCGCTCGATCAGGTCGCCCAGCAGATGCGCCATCAGCGGATCGACCATCGTTGTTGGCTCGTCGTACAAAACAGCCTCCGGCTGCGCCGCCAGCGCCCGCGCAATCGCCACCGAGCGCTTCATCCCAGTCGACAGATCCGAAGGCAGCAGACTCTCCATCCCCGCAACCCCCACCATCTCCAGCAGCCCCTTCACCACCTGCAGAATCTGGTCCTCCTGCATGTCCCCCCGCTCTCGCATCGGAAAGGCAACATTCTCCCCCACTGAGATCGAGTCGAACAGCGCCCCGTTCTGGAAGACCATCGTCACCTTCCGCCGAATCGTCTGCAGCTCTTTCTCTGTGAACCCACAGATGTTCTCCCCCGCCACCATGATTCTGCCGCTGTCCGGCTTCAAAAATCCCAGCAGCATCTGCAGCGAAACCGACTTGCCCACGCCGCTGCGTCCCAGAATGCACAGCGTCTCTCCTGGCAGAACGGAAAAACTCACATCCTCTAGAACCACAAAATTGCCAAATGATTTATCCACATGGTCAAACGAGATATAAGGCCCCGGCTTGTTCCTGACGTCCGCCACTGCCTCAGCCGCGGCCTCATTCTGTTGCGCCGCCTGCTCCATAAACTCGCCCACTACAGGAGACACGTCCTCCGACACACTCTCAATCAAAGGAGTCTCAGCCGTCACCTCACTCTGCTCCGCCTCTATCTTGTCGTCCGGCTCCGCCATATCTACCCTCCCCGCCAAATCCAGCCTACCCTATCGCTACGACGAAGTATCCAGTGCACCCACATGCCGCTCTGCCTCGGCAAACTCTTCTGGAGTATTCAAATTCGCAAACCAGCGCGCATCTTCAAAATCTATAAATTGGACAAGACCAGCAGCTTCAATCGCCAGCGTGACCTTCCATCTCCCCGCATCAAGCTCTTGCTGCAATACCCCAAGTGCCTTTCTCGAGTACACCGCGCACAAAGGATGCATCACACCCTGAGCCCGCGCCATGACACACACACCTTGAAATCCGGCAGCCATCCCCAGCATCGCCTTCAAAGCCGAGACCGGCACGAAAGGCGCATCGACCGGCAGAAAAAGATTCCACTCAAACGAACTCTGTTCCAGTGCCGAAACAACTCCGCCAAGCGGCCCGCAACCCTGGCTTCTATCTGGAATCACCCGCCCAAACCGCGTCAAATCCTCTGTACCGCCGGCAATCGTCACTTCGGCACAAACTTCACTCAGCTTCCTGATTCCTCTCTTGATGAGTAGCTCACCGCCAAGCGTCAGAAGTGCCTTGTCCTGCCCCATCCGGGAACTTCGCCCTCCCGCCAGCACGAATCCAGCCGCAGGAACAGACACGCTCTCAACCAGTTCCTCTCTCGTTAGGCCGCCGGAACTCTCACGCAAATCCATCAGGCACCCACGCCGCTCAGAAACCGCACAATCGACTCAATCCCCCGATAGAAATTCGCCAGATGGAACTTCTCATTCGGCGCATGCAGGTTATCGTCCGGCAGGCCAAACCCCATCATCACGGTAGGAATCTTCAACTCCCGCACAAAGTCACCGACAATCGGAATCGACCCACCCCCACGCACAAACACCGTCTCTTTTCCAAATACCGCATGCATCGCCTCGGTCGCAGCGCGCACATATTCGTTATCTGTACTCACCACAATCGGATCGCCCGCATGAATCATCCTCACCTCCAGCACAATCCCCTTCGGCGTCAGCGACTCCACAAACGCCTTGTACTTCGTGAAGCTCTCCGCAGGAGTCATATCCGGCACCAGCCGCATACTCACCTTCGCCACCGCCTTCGCCGGAATCACCGTCTTCGCACCGGCCCCAATAAACCCGCCCGGCATCCCATGCACATCGAGCGTCGGTCGCGACCACGTCCGCTCCAGCACACTTAAGCCCGGCTCGCCCGTCAGCGCGACCGACCCAACCTCCGTCTCCCTGTAATGTTCTTCATCAAACGGCAGCGCCTTCCAAGCCTTCAACTCGTCCGCACTCGGTCTCTCCACCTTGTCGTAGAAGCCCGGAATCAGAATCTTCCCATCCTCATCCTTCAGCTTCGCAATCACCTGCGCCAGCGCCACAAAAGGATTCGGCGCCGCACCCCCATACATCCCCGAGTGCAGATCCGTCCGCGCTCCTCGCGCCTCGATCTCCGTATAGATCATCCCGCGCAGCCCCACACACAACGTCGGCAGCTCCGGCGCAAACATCTCCGTATCCGAGACCAGCGCAACATCCGCCGCCAACTGCTCCCCATGCTCCCTCACGAAAGCAGCAATTCCCTCACCCCCAACCTCCTCCTCCCCTTCAACGATCACCCGCACATTCACCGGCAACGTCCCACCGCCAGCCATCATCAGCGACTCCAGCGCCTTCACATGCACCCACATCTGTCCCTTGTCATCCACAGCTCCGCGCGCATAAATATTCCCATCCCGCTCCGTGGGCTCAAACGGCGGCGACTTCCACTCATCCAGCGGCTCCGCGGGCTGCACATCATAGTGCCCGTAACAAAGCACCGTCGCCTTCGCGCTCCCCGCATGTAGCCAGTCCCCATAGACCAGCGGATGCCCGTTAGGATGCGTCGCCGTCGTCGTCTCAATCAGCCGAACGTTCTCCATCCCAATGCGCGTCAGCTCCGCCGCAACAAACTCCGCGGCCCGCCGCACATCTCCCACATGCTCAGGAGCGGTCGAAACCGAAGGTATCCGCAGCAGCGCCTTCAACTCCTCCACAAACCGCCCCTGGTTCTCTCGCGCAAACTCAACCGCTGCATTCATCTTCGTCGTCACTGATCTGCTCCTTGAATCTCTAGTCTCTAACCGCATCTGCCAGGCACAAGTATAGAAAGACTCTCCTACCCTCGTCTCTACGCACGAAAAACGACGAGAATAATCTCGCCGCTCTTCAAATCATCCAGCATCCAATCCAATCAGTATGCGGGAACCACCTTCTCTGCATGAACCGGCTTGCCCGCCAGGAACTCTCCAATCGTCTCATTCAGAAACTTTCCATCCGCGGCGTCATCTGCCGCACCCGCCGGGTGACCCCACAGGGAAGGAATCGGCACCAACGACACAGTATGCATGTACTGCGACTCATACCGCGCATCGCCCACCGGAAAGTAAAGGTCCGTCATCGAAGGCATATACAAAAACGGCACCTTGATCGACTCCAGCGCCTTCTTCTCGTCACCACCAAACCCCGGTGTCGCCCCAACATCCTGCTTCTCCCACGTCCGCATCTGCAGAATCAGATTGTTCGCGTCTTCTCCCTTGAAGAAGTTCGTCGCCATGTCCTTAAGCACATCGTCAAAGGTCGTCCCTGGCTTCGCATCCGTCCGCCACAACTCGTCACGCCACCACTCTTGCGAGTACAGCCATGCCGCCCACACCAACCCCGAGGCTTCAATCCCCTTCGTCGGCTCATCCGTATAGTCCCCACCTTTGAAGCTCCCATCCGTTGTAATAGCTGCAATCTGCCCCTCCAGCCGCACAATGCCATGGCCGTAGGTCTTCGCCGTTCCCGACGTCGCCACAATCCTATCCGCCATCGTCGGATAGCTCACCGCCCATTGGAACGCCTGCTGAGCCCCCATTGAAAACCCAATAATGGCGCGCAGGTGCGTCACCTTCAGATCCTCGCCCAGCAACCGGTGCACCGCCTCTACGTTGTCGCGAATTGTCATCACCGGAAACCGCGGCCCATGAAACGGCTCCGGCGTATTGCTCGGCGAAGAAGAGCTCCCATTCCCGAACATCTCCGTCGTCACCAGGAACAGCTTCTCCGGATCCAGCGCCTTCCCCGGCCCCATCAGCCACTCATACCCATTCAGCTTTGCCATGTAATGCGAAGGCAACAGAACCACATTGTCATGCGCAGCATTCAAATGCCCGTAGGTTCCATACACGACAATGGCCTCAGGCAGCGTTACACCACTCTCTGTCTTGAAGTTCTTGATGACGAATTCATGCCGCACAGGCTTCTCAAGCCCCCACGCATTTGAAAAACTAGCAAGCGGGCCCAGGAGGAACAGAAAGAGGAGACAGTAGAGTCTTTTCATTTGCAGCGATCTTACTATTTAATTATTCGAAGTTTTGTCATTTGCTTATCTCGCTCTCAAAAATTCTTATGTTCTCTACGTAAGGACACCCACGGGAGGACAATTGACTCTATGAACTCCACAACCACTCCACTCGCAAAGCCAGCATCTGCCGATCCTCGGACCGGTCAAACCTGGAACACCGAAGCCTACGCCACCAACGGACGCTTCGTTGCCACGCTCGCCTCCGGCGTCGTCTCTCTCCTCGCTCCTCAGTCAGGCGAGCACATCCTCGACCTCGGCTGTGGCGACGGCGCCCTCACCGAACAACTCGCAGCCACAGGAGCCATCGTCACCGGCGTCGACTCCTCCTCTACCATGCTCGCCGCCGCCCGCCAGCGCAGCCTCAGCAGCGCCGACGGCTTTGCTGTCGAGCAGCACAACGCAACATCTCTCCACTACCACCAGCAGTTCGACGCCGTCTTCTCCAACGCCGCCCTCCACTGGATCACCGGACCCTCCGGTCAACAAGCCGCTCTTGCCGGCATCCACCGTGCTCTGCGTCCAAACGGTCGATTCGTCGCTGAGATGGGCGGCCACGGCAACATCGCCGCCATACGCACCGCGCTGCAGTCCGTCTTGGCTCCGTTTCACATCGACGCCGAAACCACCGCCGCCAGCTTCTTCCCTTCACCCACCCTCTACCGCCGTCTCCTCGAAGAGGCTGGCTTCACCGTACAGTCCATCGACCTGATCCCGCGCCCAACCCCACTCCCCAACGGCATGGAGTCGTGGCTCAACACCTTCCGCAACGGTGTCCTCGACCATCTCAACCCAACAGACCGCGCCACCGCTCTAGCCGACACCGTCGCTCTCCTCGCACCCATCCTCTGCGACGCCGACGGCAACTGGACCGCCGACTACGTACGACTCCGCTTCCACGCCACGAAAACCTAAGGATGAGAGCCGAAGCAGATCCTTCCCCGGTGTCTTTCTTTCAAAAGCGAAAAAGAACGTCATCTCGACCGCAGCGTTTCACAGTCTCATCGTGAGCCGCGCAGCGGAGAGACCTCTGTATTGGCCTTCGTCACACCCGGCACAACTCTAAACATCGCCCTCAAGGTTCCCCAGGCACTGCATCAGCACAGCATTCAGCGCCTCGACACCCTCGATAGCAACCCCATGCCACAACTTCTTCTCGATCACTCGCGCCAGCTTCTCCGCTGTCTCCAGCAGCTCATCCCCACTCGGCGTCAACTCCGCAATCAAAATCCGATCATTCAACCGGTCCTTAGTCCGCCTGATCCATCCCCCATCCTCAAGACTCTTCAACATCGCCTGCGCTGACTGCGGAGTCACATAACAGGACCGCGCCAACTGTGCACCCGACCCACCCGGCTCAGTTCGAATCACCTTCAGCACATGCAGCTGCGCCGTCGTCACCCCCTGCGGACGCAGTTGCTCATCCATCTGACTGCGGAAGTGAATCATGATCCGCTTCATCATCTGTGCCGCTCGCCTGGTCTCCGCCTGCCGATTTTTCGTCTTCGCGCTCACCATATCAGTCTCCTGATATCATATCAGGAGACTGATATGGCAACGATGACCATGAGCCCGCCCGCCGTCTGGAAGCCCTCCCACAACCCATGGGCGGTCGCGCTCACTGTCACCCTCGCCACCTTCATGGAGGTCCTCGACACCTCCATCGCCAACGTCGCCCTCCCCCACATCGCCGGTTCGCTCGGCGCCAGCTCCGAGGAAGCCACCTGGGTCCTCACCAGCTATCTCGTCTCCAGTGCCATCGTCCTGCCCATCTCCGGCTGGCTCTCCAACCGCTTCGGACGCAAGCGCTTCTACATGGTCTGCGTAGCACTCTTCACCATCTGCTCGTTTCTCTGCGGCATCGCCAACACCCTGCCTCTACTCATCGTGGCACGCATCCTCCAGGGAGCCGGCGGCGGCGGCCTCGCCCCCAGCGAGCAAGCCATTCTCGCCGATACCTTTTCCGTAGAAAAGCGCGGCCAGGCCTTCGCCGTCTACGGCATGGCTGTCGTCGTTGCTCCCGCCATCGGCCCTACCCTCGGCGGCTGGATCACCGACAACTTCAACTGGCACTGGATCTTCTTCATCAACATCCCCATCGGCTTTATCTCGCTCTACCTCAGCAACCGCATGGTCGAAGATCCGCCCCACCTTAAACTCCGCATGGAGCAGGCCAAACACCTCAAGATCGACTTCATGGGTCTTGGCCTCGTAGCCGTCGGTGTCGGCTGTCTCGAATTCACCCTCGACAAGGGCCAGGAGAAAGACTGGTTCGGCGATCCCATGATCCGCACCTTCGCCATCCTCGCCGCAGCTACCTTAATTTTTTTCACATGGTGGGAGTGGCATCATCCCGACCCCATCGTCGATCTCAAGCTCTTAAAAAATCGTAACTTCGGCACCGCTGTCTTTCTGCAACTCATCCTCGGCATGGTCCTCTTCGGCAGCACCGTCCTCATCCCGCAATACCTCCAGAGCCTCCTCGGCTACACCGCCGAACGCGCTGGCATGGTGCTCTCCCCAGCAGGCTTCGTCATGATGCTCATGATGTTCGTCGCCGGCCGTACACTGGGCAAGATCGACCCGCGCCTTATGGTCTGCCTTGGTTATTTAGTAACTGCCATTGGCATCTACAACCTCACCCGTCTGGACCTCAATGCGGCCTTCGGCACCGTCACCCTCTGGCGAATGCTGCAGGTTATCGGCCTGGCTTTCATCTTCATCCCCATCAGCACGCTCAACTACGTCGGCGTCCCCGCCAGCAAGACCAACCAGATATCCAGCCTCTCCAACTTCGCCCGCAACCTCGGCGGCAGTGCCGGCACAGCTCTACTCACGACTTACCTCGCCCGCAACTCCCAGGTGCAACAGGTAGCCCTCGCCGCCAACGTCAACTCCAACAGCGTCCCCTACCGCATCTACATGGGCCAGATGAAAGAGATGCTGATGGCGCAGGGAATGTCCGCAGCCAATGCTACGCAGACCGGCATTGGTATGGCTTATCAGCAGATGCTCCGCCAGGCGTCCATGCTCAGCTACAAAAATGCCTTTGCCATCCTTGCCTTCATGATCTTTTGCCTCTCGCCTCTACCCTTCATCATGCGTCTTCCCAGCAAGGCCGCCAAACCTGACCCCGAAGCCCTTGGAGGCCACTAAAAGCCCGGCACCGCAATCCCGCCATCGATCAGGCCGTCGCTAAGGCGCTCCTCCAGCCTGCATCATCTCCAATACCCGCTGAAAAGCAACGGAACTTACCGCAACCGCACCCTCAAACGGCCGCGCCAGATCCGCAATCGCCGACAGCGTCACCGCCACCACAAACGTCAGCGCCAGCACCTGGCAATAGTGCAGCCACTTGTTATCGTTCCCCAGCAAACACGCCGACCCAACCGTAGCCGCAGCACCCGCCAGCAGTAGTATCCAAAGCACACCAGGGAGACGAATCGAGCGCTCCTGTTCGCGCAAGTTACGCCGTTCTGCAAGATTGCCCAATGCACTCGTCAGATGGTCCACGCGGATCGCCGACACACTGCTCCTCGACTCCGCGCTCGCAAGCACCTTCCACATCTCACCCGTAACCAGCGCGCTGGCATTGCTCTCCTCCTGACGCTGCATCGCCGGCCACTCATCATTCACCGCAGCATCGACATACTTTGCAGCGAGCCCCTGCATCTTCTCTCGCTCCGGCGAAGGCAATCCCGCTGCAATCCGATACACGTTCAGCACCGAGCTCGCCTCAAGATTGACATCTACATCCGCCATACGAAAATCCGTCCACACCGTATACAGCATGAACCCAAGAATTACCCCATACGTCGTCCCCAGAATCCCAAGCTGCCACCCCGTAACGTCGTTGACCAACTTGCGGTTCGAGATCGGCCAGAAGCGATTCAGCGCCGCCACCATGAACAGAGCTCCCACCAGCGCCACTATCACAGCAAAACTGCTCTCGGCATAACTCAGCATCGCCACCCTCCCTTACGGAACCGCAGATCAACATAGCAAACATTATCCAAACTGAGCCTAACCCATCCGATACCTGACTCACTGAAGCACCTATCTGGATCATTTCCTCATCTAACCCACACGGCTACGCGTATTCTTTGAATAACCATGCTCAGAATTTCAACCTGTTCATGAATCCGTCCAGACATCTCAAGAGTCTATTAACAAACGCAATCGCTCAACCTAATAAGCAGTGCGGAGTAAGTGATCTTCTATGAATAAAGTATCTCCTGTGTCCTTCGCCTGTGCTCTTCTGTGTCTCTGTCTCTCGGCCAGCGGGCAGACGCAATCAATCGCCCAATCGTCCCTACCCGACTCACCAGGGACCGTGTCGGCTCTCGCAGTAAATATAAGCTCCGGCCCGACAGATGAATCGTCGTCGAGCCAATCCGCGCCCACCGCGCAAACCAGCTCCTCCCTGCCATCGAGCGGTCAGGCATCAAGCGATCCCTCGACAACGCAGACCAAACGCATCCTCGGCATCATTCCAAACTTCCGTGCCGTCAGCGCAAATCAGATGCTCCCTCCCCAAACCCCAAAGCAAAAGTTCATGACCGCGACGCAAGACTCCTTTGACTACTCTGCCCTGCTTCTACCCGCCGCGCTTGCGGGCTACTCCCAGGCAACCAATGCAACTCCCGAGTTCCATCAGGGCGCAGCCGGCTATGGCCGCTACCTCTGGCACAGCTATGTCGACCAGGCGGTTGAAAACTACTGGGTCGAGGCCATCGGCCCTATACTCACGCATCAGGACAATCGATACTACACTTTGGGTAAGGGTGGTTTTTTCAAGCGCGCCGGCTACGCTCTTAGCCGCGTCGTCATCACCAGAAACGATGCTGGGCACAATACCTTCAACTCCAGTGAAGTCATCGGAGCTGGCGCTGCTGCAGGCATCTCGAATCTCTACTACCCCTCCCCTGAGCGCACCTTCGGCAAAACCGGAGAAAAGTGGGGCATCAACGTAGGCGTCGACGCCGCAACCTTCGTCTTCAAGGAGTTCTGGCCCGACATCAACAACGCCTTCTTCCACACCAAGGACTAGCCGACTCCAGAAGAACGCGACAACTCCTGATCCACCGCTATCTGGAAATCCATCTCCACAGTGCTATCCCAAACCCAATGGGCTCGTAGTCGCCTCCACAGACGATGCTGACTAAATAGGTACGTGCGCCATCTGCACTCACCTGCCGCATCTATGCTGTCTACAACTCTCTTCTACGAGGCCCACTTGAAATCGTTCACCTCAGCCAGATTGTCTGGTCTAGACACGTTGCGCGCCATCGCGATCGTCGCGGTCATGCTCTTTCACCTCGGGTGGCTTCTTCCAGAAAGCTTCGGCCCCGTCTCACGCTTCGGCTGGATGGGTGTAGACCTCTTCTTCGTTCTCAGCGGCTACCTCATCGGCTCGCAGCTTCTCAAGCCATATCTTGCAGGCGAAAAACCGTCCCTTGCAGACTTCTACCGCCGTCGAATCTATCGAATTCTTCCAGCCTATCTCTTCGTCTTGTCTCTTTACGCCCTGCTCCCTGTCTGGCGCGAAGCCGACGGCATGTCCCCTCTATGGCAGTTCCTCACCTTTACGGAAAACCTCTTCGTCGACTATTCCACCCATCAGGCCTTCTCTCACGTCTGGTCGCTCTGCGTCGAAGAGCACTTCTACTTAATTCTTCCGCTCCTTGTGCTGTCGATGATGCGAAGGCCATCCCTCCGCAAAACAGCGACCCTGCTCGTCTCGGTTGTGATGCTCGGTATAGTTCTACGAGCGTACGTTCTCTTCCACGAACTCCAGCCCCTCGGCGCAGACAACGCAGGCGTAAAGTACATTGAGCACATCTACTATCCGACCTACACCCACTTGGACGGCCTTCTTGCAGGCGTGACATTAGCCCTCATCAAGATCTTTCGACCAGCATGGTGGGCCGCCGTTGCGCAGAGAGGTCACTCCACCCTCCTCGCCAGCCTCCTCTTAATTGGCACGTCCGTATGGCTCTTCAAAGATCGTTTTGACTCGGTTACCGGCATATCCGCCTGGGGCACAGTCATCGGTTTTCCGATCCTGTCCCTCGGCCTCGGTCTACTCGTCGCCTCCAGCATCAGCCGGAACGGCCTCTTAAGCAGATCTCCGATACCCGGCGCAAAGCTGCTGGCCACCCTCGCCTTCAGCCTCTATCTGATACATAAAGAGATCGTTCACCTCGACAGAATCTATCTCCCTTCGCTCACCAAAGGGCGCGACGCCACGGCCACGCTGACCTATGGGGCAAGTTGCATCGCCGCTGCAGGACTTCTGTACCTGTGCATCGAACGTCCGTTCATGCTGCTGCGCGACCGTCAGGAGGACAGACGCCAGCCCATAACAGTCGAGGACGAGATGCGTAGCGAACCTGCTCTATAGACAAGTTGCCTTCTCCTCTAACGACGTTGATTCGCCCACGCCTTCGCCGATACCAGGCCAGTAAAGCCGCCCGTCAAAATCTTCACCACATTTCATCAAACTGACTTCTTGCGGCCTCCTAATCCGCCCACCGCCACCCCCATACCATTTACACTAGTTCTTGGGACAAAGTTCGCCCCGAAGGATACCGTTTTGCTCAACTCAGTCATTGCAAAAGTCTTTGGCACCAGCAACGAACGCGCCGTCAAGCGCCTGCAGCCCATCGTGGCGCAGATTAATGCCCTTGAGCCGACCATACAGGCACTCTCCGACGAAGACCTCCGCAACAAAACCGTCGAGTTCCGCCAGCGCATCGCCGCCGCCCTCGCTCCTATAGAAGACACCCCCGAGAACGCCGCCGAGCGCATCGCCGCCGAAAAGGCTGCCCTCGACGAAATCCTGCCAGAAGCCTTCGCCGTCGTCCGCGAAGCCGGCAAGCGCGCCGTGCAGATGCGCCACTTCGACGTTCAGATGATCGGCGGTATCGTCCTCCACTCCGGCAAGATCGCTGAGATGAAGACCGGCGAAGGCAAAACCCTCGTCGCCACGCTTCCCTGCTACCTCAACGCCCTCGCCGGCCGCGGTGTCCACGTCGTCACCGTCAACGACTACCTCGCCAAACGCGACGCCGAGTGGATGGGCAAGATCTACGGCTTCCTCGGCCTCACCGTCGGCGTCATCGTCCACGACCTCGACGACCAGCAGCGTCGCGAAGCCTACGCCTCCGACATCACCTACGGCACCAACAACGAGTTCGGCTTCGACTACCTCCGCGACAACATGAAGTTCGAGCTCGCCGACCAGGTCCAGCGCGGCCACTACTACTGCATCGTCGACGAGGTTGACTCCATCCTCATCGACGAAGCCCGCACCCCGCTCATCATCTCCGGCCCTACCGACCAGACCACCGACAAATACGCTCGCGTCAACGTCATCATCCCAAAGCTCGAACTCGGCGAACTCATCGAGACCGTCGATAACAAAACCTGGTCCGGCGACTACGTCATCGACGAGAAGGCCCGCGCCATCACCGTCACCGACGAGGGCTGGGAGAAGATTGAAAAGCTCCTCGGCATCGGCAACATCGCCGACCCCGAGAACTGGGACCTCAAGCACCACGTCGAAGTCGCCATCAAGGCCCACAGCCTCTACAAGCGCGACGTCGAATACGTCGTCAAAGAGGGCGAAGTCATCATCGTCGACGAGTTCACCGGCCGCCTCATGCCCGGCCGCCGCTGGTCCGACGGACTGCATCAAGCAGTAGAAGCGAAGGAGGGCGTAGCGATCCGCAAGGAAGACCAGACCCTCGCCACCATCACCTTCCAGAACTACTTCCGCATGTACAAAAAGCTCAGCGGAATGACCGGCACTGCGGAGACCGAAGCCGCCGAGTTCGACAAGATCTACAAGCTCGACATCGTCGTCACCCCCACCAACCGCATCATGCAGCGCATCGAAAACGCCGACGTCGTCTACCGCACCGCCAAAGAAAAATACTTCGCTGTAGCCGACGAGATCGCCCGTCTCCACGCCGAAAAGCAGCCCGTACTCGTCGGCACCACAAGCATCGAAAAGTCCGAGCTCCTCAGCGAGATCCTCAAGCGCAAGGGCGTCCGTCACGTCGTCCTCAACGCCAAGTTCCACGAAAAAGAAGCCGAGATTGTAGCCCAGGCCGGACGCCTCGGCATGGTCACCATCGCCACCAACATGGCCGGCCGCGGCACCGACATCCTCCTCGGCGGCAACTCCGACTTCATGGCCCGCCAGGATCTCGTCCGCAAACAGCAGGCCCGCGCCCTCAGCGTCGCAGAGGGCGCCATCAACCCCGTCGCCGGCCCTGGCATGGTCCGCTTCTACTACACCGGTCAGGAGTTCGAAACCACCCAGGCTTCCTGGGATGCCGCCGTCTCCACCCACGAAGGCGCAGCCAAAACCGAACACGAATCTGTCATCAACGCCGGCGGCCTTCACATCCTCGGCACCGAGCGCCACGAGTCTCGCCGCGTCGACAACCAGCTTCGTGGCCGCGCAGGCCGTCAGGGCGACCCCGGCTCCTCCCGCTTCTTCCTCTCCCTCGAAGACGATCTCATGCGCATCTTCGCCCGCGAGTGGGTCTCCACGCTCCTCCAGCGCCTCGGCATGGAAGAGGGCGTACCCATCGAATCCGGGATGATCTCCCGCCGTATCGAAGCCGCGCAGAAGGCCGTCGAAACCCAGAACTTCGAGTCCCGCAAGCATGTCCTCGAGTACGACGACGTCATGAACAAGCAGCGCGAAGCCGTCTATGGCCTCCGCCGTCAGCTTATGGAAGGCGTCGATCAGAAGCAGCTCATCACCGACGACTACGCCTCCACCATCCTCTCCAACGTCCTCGACGAGAACGCCCCCGAGAAGGTTCATGCCGACGAGTGGAAGCTCGAACCGCTATTCAGCCAGCTCCACGACGTCTTCGGCGTCCACTTCGAAAGCGAGATCGACGCCACCCAGCTCAATCGCCATGAACTCGGCGAGGCCGTATTCGAGAAACTCCGCGCCCGCTACGACGTCAAGGAGCAGATACTGGGCGCCCCAGCCATGCGCTACCACGAGCGCATCGTCATGCTCTCCGTCCTCGACGGCCTCTGGAAGGATCACCTCCTCGCCATGGACCATCTTAAGGAGGGCATCGGCCTCCGCGGCTACGCCCAGCAAGACCCCCTCGTCGCCTACAAAAAAGAGTCCTTCGAGATGTTCGAAGCCATGATGATGCGCTTCCAGGAAGACACCGCCCGCCACCTCTTCCGCATGCAGATCATCGGCCCCGACGGCACCCCCATCGAGTCCGCCGAGCAGCTCGCCCACGCCCAGGCCCATGTTCAAACGCTGGCAGCCAACGATGCGCAAGCCCAGCTGGAGCTCCCTCCCGGCAACGCCACCAACGCCCTTCCCCCTCCGCAGCACACCAACGCACCCGGCGCACGCCAGGCCGCTCCCATCTCCAACCGAGCACCGTCAACCACCATCGACGCTCTGGAGCGCGAGTTCCAGAAGAAGAAGCAGCGCGAGCTGGAGCAGGCTCGCGCCGTAGGCTCGTCCTCCGCCGAAACCAACGGCGCAGCCCCCCGCCGCACCGGCGAAAAAGTGGGTCGCAACGACGAATGCCCCTGCGGCTCCGGCAAAAAATACAAAAAATGCCACGGAGCCGACGCCTAACTCCCGTAATCTGCCACTCTAGTTTCTAATTACGATTACAACTGCAGCTGCAATGTCTTTGCAGTTGCAGTTGTCTTTGCAGTTGTCTTTGCCGTTTACAACACCCGCACCCACCCAAAACAAACGTCATCTCGACCGAGAGCAGAGCACCTTTCCGCCGCGGTGGAGAGACCCCTGTATTTCGCTCTTTCCCTCACCAACCCAACTTACTTCTCGATATCATCCAGCAGCAGCTTCGCCTTGGTCGCCAGCGTCTTCGCCCCTTCATCATCGCCCGACTTCAACGCATCCTGCGCGTCCCGCCAGAAGTTCCTCACCTTGCTGATCTGCGCCTTCTGATCCTCAACCGTCTGCGCCGGCAATGCATTCAATCTCTTCTCGATCGAAGCAATTAAATCCGCGGCCTCCTGCTTCGTCTCTGGATTCGCCACTCCTCCCGCCGTCAGCGCGCCAATCGCGGTCACCTCCGGGGAGGCCTCGGCACTTGTAGTCTGAACCGGCGGCGCAACCGCAGGCGGAGCCGTCGTCACCGGCGGCGCAACCTTGGCCGAATTCTTCTTCCGCTCCCGCTTCGGTTTGGCTGCCGCAGCCGCTACTGGCTCCGGTCCTGTTCGAATCGGCTGCTCCTCCAGCATGGGAGGATTCTCCAGCGGTGGAATATCCAACAGCTCCACCGGAGCCTGGTTCACAGGCAAACGTGCAACCTGCGTCCTGTGGCGGCATCCGCCCAGCCCACAGAGCAGACTCACGCTCAGCGCAGTCGTCATCAACCTTCGCACTCTATTGCCCTGCTGCCTCAAACCCGTTCTCCAATCACTCTACGATCCACTCCAGCCCCAACTACCTTCCGCACTTCGCCGCCAACCCCTCCCGCCATCGGCAATCGAAAGGTAAATGTCGTCCCTCGCTCGGGTGAAGTAACATCGGCGTTCGACCGCACCTCCATCGTCCCGCCATGCAGTTGCAAAATCCGATACGTCATCGCCAGACCAATTCCGCTACCCTTCTGCTTTGTAGTGAAGTACAACTCGAAGATACGCGGTAACAGCTCCACAGGTATACCCTCTCCTTCGTCGATCACCTCCACCACGGCAAATTGATGGTCTCTTCGCAACCTCACCATCAGCGCGCCGCCCCCCGTCTCGCTCATTCCACTCATCGCCTGCATCCCATTCAACAGTAAATTCAGCAACGCCTGCTGCAGTTGCTCCGCATCCGCCAGCACCATCATCGGCTCCCGCGGGGCCTCCACCGTCACCCGCACCCCATTCTCTTCCATCTCTGCTGCGGTCAGCTCCATCACAGCACCCACCACATGCCGAAGGTCCTCCTCTCGCAGATGCAGCTCCATCGGCCGCGAAAAGTCTGCCAGCGTCTGGACCACCCGATCCAGACGCTGCATCTCGCCTGCCAGAATATCCACGTGCCGCTGCGCTCCGCCAAACGCCTCCGTGCCGCCAGCCATAAGTTTGCCCCGCAGCAGCTCCAGATGCACCACCATCGCGTTAATCGGATTTTTTACCTCATGCCCCACCCCAGCCGTCAACCGTCCAATCGCCGCCAGCCGTCGCGCTACCTCCAACTCCTGCTCCAGTTGCGCCGCAGACTCCATATCGCGCAGCGTCAGCAGCGTACCCATCTCCCCACCTCCACCCAGCCCACCGTCAATCCGGTCCAGCGAAATCCGCACCTGCCTCCCATCCTCCAGCGTCACCTTCTCCGCGCTCACCTGTCGTCCCTTGGCAAACGCAGCCAGCACGGCCGTTCCCAGCGCAGTCTCCGGCGCGAAGATCTCCTCCAGCCGAAGCCCTACCATCTCTTCCTGCGGCCCACTCAAAAAATATGCCACCGCGTCCGACACCATCACTGCACGCCGATCCGCCGTAAACAGCAGCACACCATCTCGCAGCGTATCCAGCATCTGGTTCAGATTCGCCTGCAGCGCCGTATAACCGGCCTCCTGCGTACGCATCTGCTCGCCCAGCCGCTCCAGCGATCTGGTCACCCGCACCACCGCGTCGCTGCCCTCACCCGTCTCCAGTTTTCGTGTGGACTCGTCGCTGCGGGGCAGCGTCAAACTCTCCAGTCGCGCACCGATCTGCTCAATCGGCACCAGCACCGAGTTTGCCATCACACCCGCAGCCACCACCGACGCCAGCCCCGCCAGCAGCGCAAACAGAATCGCCGACTTCAGCCAGGGAGCATAAGAGTTCTTCAAAAAAGTTGATCGCACCCCCACGTGCACAATCAAAAACGGCACCCCGTTCCTCTGCAGCGGCTGCGAGATATCCAGCACCCGAGGCCTGCCAAACACCTGCCGCGTCTGAAAAAACATCCCGCCGTTCTGCACCGTATTCAGGCTCGTCCGATACGGCGCACGCTGATTCATCTCATCCGGGTCCGTACTCAGCAGCGTCATCCCATTCGCATCCGTCACGCTCACATCCTGCACCGTCGGCAGATAGCGCACGATCGCCTTCATCACATCCATCAGCTCCGGTTGGCTCCGCAGCGCATCGGTCACCGCAGCCTTCAGCGCTCCATCCGTCTGGTCCACCGGCGGATGCGCGCGCAGCCCGAGCTCCACCGCGCGCAGCGTCTGTAACGCCACCTGATGCGCCAGCACATCGTTGGTCGCCGCCGTCTGTTCGATCCGCTGCCGCAGCAGCTCCCCCACGTACAGCGACGACAGCATCAGCACAATAGCAAACATCAATGCCGTAATCGACAGCACCAGCTTGGTCTTCAGCCGCATCTCTACTCCGTCACGGAAGCAGCAGCGTTCGAGTATTCCTTCAACTTATTCTGCAGCGTCTTCGAACTGATCCCCAGTATCTCCGCCGCCTTCGTCTTGTTATTATGCGTCGCAATCAGCGTCTTCAGAATAAGCTGCCGTTCCGCCTCATCCACCGTCGTCCCCACCTCGACCCGCACCGAGTTCGCCTCATCCAGATACCGCTGAACCTCGTTCGACTGCCCAGCCGCCGGCTCACTCGCAGCCGCCGCCATGCCGCCGGTCCGCGTCGGAGCAGGCGCAAACCCCGGCTCGCCAAAGTGCGGCGGCAGATGCTCCACACCCAGCATCCCCTTCCCCGCCATAATCACCGCCCGCTCGATCGTATTCCGCAGCTCTCGCACATTCCCCGGCCACTTGTACCCCTCCAGCCGCGTCATCAGCGAGTCTTTGATCCCAGCCACCGCGCAGTGGTGCCGTTCGTTCATGTCGTCGATCATCTTTTCCGCAATCAAAGACACATCCATCAAATGATCACGCAGCGGGGGCATCTGAATATTAAAAACATTCAACCGGTAATAAAGGTCTCCTCGCAGCTCTCCACTCGCCACCGCCGACTGCGGATCTTTATTCGTCGCCGCCACCACCCTCACATCCACCGGAGTCTCCACCTTGCTCCCCAACCTTCGCAGCTTCCTGTCCTCCAACACCCGCAGCAGCTTCGCCTGTGTCGCCATCGGCATCTCGCCAATCTCATCCAGCAGCAGCGTGCCCTCCTCAGCCAACTCGAAACATCCCGCCCGACGTTCCAGCGCTCCTGTAAACGCACCCTTCTCATGCCCAAAGATCTCGCTCTCGATCAGCGTCTCTGGAATCGCCGCACAGTTCACCGCCACAAACGGCTTCAGTCTCCGCGCACTTAAATCATGCAGCGCTCGCGCCACCAGCTCCTTGCCCGTACCACTCTCTCCCGTCACCAGCACCGACACATTCGACGGCGCAACCCGCTCAATCAGCGTAAAGATATCCTTCATCTGCGGCGAAGACCCCACCAGCGGCCCCAGCACGCCCGTATCCCGCAGCTGCCTTCGCGTCGCCTCCAGTTCAACATCCGCCTCTCGCTGTCGGCTCGCATTATGCAGAATCGTCTTCAGCCGAACCGGATCCACCGGCTTCGGGATATAGTCATAGGCCCCCATCCGCATCGCATCCACAGCCGACGCAATCGACCCCTGCGCCGTCAGCATCACCACCGCAATTCGCTGCGGCAGCTCGCCGATCCTGCTCAGCAGCTCCATCCCATCCATCCTCGGCATCTTCAGGTCGGTGACGATGATCGCCGGAGCCCACGCAATCGCCTTCTCCAGGCCCTCCATCCCATCCGCCGCGCACTCCGCCCTGTAGCCCCAGCTCTCTACCAGCTCCGTCAAGCCGCTCCGCGCATGAACTTCATCTTCCACAATCAGTACTTTTTCCAAAACCGTCACCGTCCATTCAACCTATTCGGCAGTCTTCACAAGAAGTCGCTTCAACGTCCATGCGACCAGCACCTCCAGCCACAGCAACTCCTGTATCTAAAAGGCGCTCTCTACAGGATATCCTTAGAATCATGCTAGAACCCGAGATAACCGTCCAGGCATTTTCCCAGCAGCGCCAACAGCCCCAGCCGCCAGTCCTCTTGGACGTCCGCGAACCCTGGGAGTACCAGACCGCCAGCCTCCCCAACTCGCTCCTCATCCCCATGGGCGAAGTCGCCTCCCGCGCCCACACTGAACTCGACCCCGACGTTCCCATCGTCGTTCTCTGCCACCATGGCGCACGCTCCCTCTCGGTCACCATGTGGCTCCGCAACCAGGGCTTCGAGCACGTCCAATCCCTCTCCGGCGGCATCGACGCCTGGTCCCGAACCATCGACCCCACCATCCCCCGTTACTAGCCCGTTCTCGGAATTTGTCCTGTCGGACTTCGGTGGTCCTCCCGTTGGTCGGAAAATTATGATCCCGACCAACGGGAGGGCCTATGGCGCTTGTTTTGCAAAGACAAGTTAAAAAGGCGTGCGAACGCCCGCCCCACGCGGAGTGGGCCCGTCCGGCAGGACACAAGCCTCTAAAACAGCACCTCCGCAATCGGCTATCATCCATACAACACCGGAGAAAAGATCGTGCGCAAACTAGCCTCAACCCTCGTCCTCTGCCTTAGCCTCGCCACCACCGCTCTAGCCGCCCCCGTCCCCAGCGTCTACAACTACACCCTCAAGTCCATCGACGGCCAGCCCACCAACCTCGCCCAGTTCCACGGCAAAGTTCTCTTCCTGGTCAACGTCGCCAGCAGCTGCGGTTACACCCCACAGTACAAGGCCCTCGAAGCCGTCTACGAAAAGTACAAAGACCGCGGCCTGGTCATCATCGGCATTCCCGCCAACAACTTCGCCAACCAGGAGTCCGGCACCGACACCGAGATCAAGACCTTCTGCAGCAAGAAGTACAACGTCACCTTCCCCATGATGTCCAAGATCTCCGTCCTCGGCGCCGACAAGACGCCCCTCTATCAGTTCCTCACCGACAAGTCCGTCAATCCGCAGATCGGCGGCGACATCCAATGGAACTTCACCAAGTTCATCTTCGACCGCAACGGCAAACCCGTCGCCCGCTTCGAGCCGGCCATCACCCCCGACTCGCCCCAGGTCATCGCCGCCATCGAATCCGCACTCAAGAAGTAATCCCGCCGTCTCATCGGCAGCCGGAACACACCGGCTGCCAGCATCTCACGAAAAGCCCATCCCCCCGCCATCCTCATCCCCGAAACAACCCCTGCAATCCAACCTCACCTTGACGTCTTTCTGTTCAATCCCGAACACTCATTCTTGATTTCGGACAGCGCCTGGCCGAGAGTCCCGTCACATGCTGCATATTCGACCCCGAATGAACAGCTTGCATCTCACATGGTATGGCAAGCAAAGTGCACTGACACTCCCGTTACATCGCACCCGTCACGTACAGGAGACTCCATGGGGACACTGCTTCAAGACCTGCGCTACGCCTTGCGCCAACTTCGCAAACGCCCAGGCTTCAGCACAACAGCCATCCTCACCCTGGCTCTGGGCATCGGCGCAACCACCGCAGCCTTCAGCCTCGTCTACTCCATCCTCCTGCGTCCACTCCCCTACCAGAAATCCGGCCGCCTCGTCGCCATCTGGGAAGAGGTGAAGTATCTCAAAGCCGACAAGCCATACGTCGAAGTCAACGCCCGCCACGAACAATATTGGAAACAAAGTGCGACCTCCTTCTCCGATATAACGCTTCTCCGGGAGGGTACCGCTGGAGTCGCACAGACCAACGAACACCCGCGCATCGTCGGTGTCGTTCGCGGCTACACCAATCTCTTCTCCGTCCTCGGCGTGCAGCCCGAACTAGGACGAGCCTTCCTTCCCGAAGAGGGCACCACCGGCCACGACCAAGTCGCCATCATCACCCACGATCTCTGGCAACGTACCTTCTCCTCTGATCCGAACATCCTCGGCAAAGCCCTTCGCCTCAACGGAAATCCTCTACAGATCGTCGGTGTCCTTCCCGACAACTTTCACTTTCCCAAGGGCAACGCCCTCACCACGCAGCGCACCGAGCACGGCTCCTGGCCGGCCATCGGCGTCTTTGTCCCACTCATCGCCAATCAAAATCAGGAGTCATTGGACGGAGACTTCAACTTCATCGCCATCGGGCGTCTGAAAGACGGAGTCTCTCTCCAGCAGGCAACCAACCAGCTCAACACCATCGACGCGGCCATCCTCCACGACTACTCCGTCGTGTCCAAAACGACAGTTGATCCGGGCACTCTGCGTGCCTACATCCAGCCGCTGCAAGAGGCTCTCGTCGGCTCGATCAGCACCATGCTCTGGCTGCTGCTGGCCTCTGTCGGCGCCGTTCTTCTCATAGCCTGCGTGAACCTTGCGAACCTGCAACTGGCCCGAGCCATCAGCCGCGAAAAAGAGCTGTCCGTCCGCACCGCCCTCGGCGCAACGCCCTTCCGCCTCATATCGACAGCTCTCTATGAAAGTCTGCTGCTCGCCGCCGCTGGTGGCATTGCAGGAATCTTCCTCGCGCAACTAGCCATCCGCTTCTTCCTGCACCATGCCCCCGTCGATCTGCCGCGTCTCGACGAAGTGAGCATCAACCTTTGGGTCATGGGCTTCGCAATCGCAATCTCCGCCCTCACCGGAGTCGCCTTCGGAGTCCTGCCCGCCCTCAAAGCCCTCCGCGTAGACCCACAGGCAGCACTCCAGCAGAGCGGCAATCGTGCCTCCGGCACCTACAGCTCAACTCGCACCCGCGCCTGGCTCATTGGAACCGAAGTCTTCGCCGCCACCGCTCTCCTCATGATCATGGGACTCCTCGACCAAAGCCTGCTGCACCTCCTCGACGAACATCGCGGCTTCACCACCGGCCAGGTCTTCAGCGCAGAGGTCGACGTCGACGGACATCGCTACAGCGAGGACGCCAGCCGCATCACCTTCGATGACGAGATCCTCCGCCGCCTGCGCGCGCTCCCCGGCGTTCAGTCTGCCGGCCTGGTCAGTGCCATGCCGCTCACCGGCGAGACCTGGCTCGATGGCGTCGTCCGTCCCGACAGGCCGAACGATGACTTCAAGATCTCGAACTATCGCTGGATCAGCCCCGACTATCTCTCCACCATGCGCATCCCCCTCATCCGAGGACGCCTCCTCACCGACGCCGACCGTAACCTCAAATCGGCATTGATCTCCGAGCACACCGCAAACACAGTCTGGCCGAACCAGGATCCCATCGGCCACCAGTTTCGCCGCGGCGGCAATGACACCTACACCGTAGTTGGCATCGTCGCCGACACGCGCAGCAACTCGCTCAAGGATCGGCCCGGCCTCATGGTCTACATGCCCTACTCGGACAATCCCCCCTACTCCACCTTCTTCATGGTGCGCACCGCACAGAACTCCAAAGCCATCGAGGAGACCATGCGCCATCAGATCTGGAGCTACGATCCCGAAGCCAACATCCCGCAGGTTCGCTCGCTCGACGAGCAGGTCAACGAATCCCTCGCACCAGAGCGCTCGCAGGCATTCGTCCTCTCCAGCTTCGGCATCGCCGCTCTGTTTCTGGCCGCCCTCGGTATCTACGGTGTTCTCTCCTACTCCGTCTCCAGAAAAGCCCGCGAGCTCGGCATTCGCATCGCGCTGGGGGCGCCGCGCCGCAGCCTTTACATCCTGACCATGACAGAAGCCGCACGTCCTGTTCTGGTCGGCTTAGGTGCAGGCATACTCGTCAGCGTCTTTGCAGGGTATGGAATCAGGAGCCTTCTCTACGGAACGTCCCCGCTCAATATCCCTGTCACAGCGCTTGCCACCACCATCTTCATCTTGGCAGCGGCTATAGCCGCCTACCTTCCCGCCCGGCGAGCAGCGGCGGTCGACCCAATCCAATCGCTCCGCATGGAATAGCACCCTGTACGTGCTCATCCAAATCCCATCACCACGCAGCAACGACCTCTCCACCGAAGCTGCTCACAGTCTCATCGTCAGCAGTGTAGTGGAGAGCCCCTGTATCTCGCCTTTACTCTTGTCGTTGCCTGTCCTTGATCCCTATCATCCGCGCAAACCTATACTGAGCCTCTCCAGCACCTACACCTGCGGCGCAGTCTGAGGCTCTGGCGCAGTCTGAGGCTCTGGCGCAGTCTGAGGCTGTGGCAAAGTCTGTGCCGGCCCAGGAGCATCTTGTATCCCTTGATGAAGCGCTAGCGTAGGAGCATCCTGTATCCCCGAACCCGGCGTCGGTCCCGGAGCATCCTGTATCCGCGGTTCGTTCTGCTCCTCATCCTGTGCCTTCTGACTCTGCTCCACCTCGACGTTCAGCTCCTGCTGCTGCCTCTGCGATGCGGCCTCCTGCTGCTGCAACAGCTTCGCATCCTGCCGTCCCTGCAGCGCCACCACATCGACCTCGACCGGTTGACGAACCACCGGCGCTGACGCTACCTGCGGAGCAGGGGCCCTATGCCTGTGTGAAACCTGCGACGGCTGCTCCACAGTATCAACAGGAGCCTCAAACGGCAACGGCGCAAAGCTGGGCTCCGGTCTCGCCCGCGGTACAACAGCGCCGCCCGTCTGCGCCGGCGCTACCTGCCTCTTGCATCCTTGCGAGAACATCGCCAAAGTCCCTACCCCAATCGCCAGAACATACTTCGCCCAGATCTTTCGCATCCAGCCCCCTCATCGACAAGCTGCCCTAACTCGCACACATACATTTAGATGCATCCCACACCCTCCCCGCGCCACGAAATAGCGCACGACATACTTCACCATCCGGCCAGCAAAAAATAGTTGAAAAATATGGCCTACTTTCCTGCCCCGACAACGCACGTAAACTCACCAGCTTTACCACGCAATTCACCACGTTCTGACCACCCAAAACACCACGCCAGCCACCGCTATCTTCCAAAAACCCCCTGCAAAAGCCACACCTTCGCCGCACCCACCACGCTCAAAAAAAAATACCCCAAACACCATCCAATAGCCCTAAAAAATTACTTGGCCCGAGGATGCGTCTCGTCATACACCCGCTGCACCTGCCCCACCGTCAACTGCGTATACCGCTGCGTCGTCGACAGCCGCTCATGCCCCAGCATCTCCTGAATCGCCCGCAGGTCCGCGCCCTCCTCCAGCATGTGCGTCCCAAACGCATGCCGCAGCGTATGGGGATGCACATCCGCCGCCAGCCCCCGGCTCAGCGCAATCGCCTTCACAATCCTACCCACACTCCGCGTTGTCAACCGGCAATCCGCGCGCATTCGAAGGTTCGTCACCAGCGGCCCCTCGTGCACCAAAGCCCCGCGCCCTGCGGCCAGAAGCTTCGCCTCCCGCAGCGGCACAAACGCCCGCAGCGCCACCGCAGCCTCATCTCCCAGCGGAACATACCGCTCCTTCTTACCCTTCCCCTTCACCAGAATCGCGTCGTTCTTCCACTGAATATCCTGCATATTAATCCCCACCAGCTCCGAGTTACGAATCCCGCACCCATACAGCAGCTCGAAGATCACGCGGTCGCGCTCCGGCCACGCCGCTGCCTCTGCATCATCTTTCCTGGCGGCTCCATCGCCCTCCAGCGAGTTCAAAACCCGGTTCACCTCTTCCATACTCGGCACCCGCGGCAGATGCTTCGGCAGCTTCGGCGTGCTCACCAGCAGCGCCGGATTCTGCGCTACCTTCCCCTCCTTCGCCAGCCACTTGAACCAACTCCTTACCGCAGCCAAAGCCCGCGCCGCACTCGCCTTCGTCAACCCCCGCTCATACAGCACCCCCATATAAGCCCGAATATGCAGATGCTCTACCTTCCCCACCTGCGCACCCTTCCCCATCGTCTCGCTGAGATAAGCCGCAAAGCTCCTAACCTCCCGCGCATACGCCCTCACCGTATGCGCCGAAGCGCCGCGCTCATTGGCGAGCATCGCCAGAAAAGCCTCCGCCAATCCTTCAATCTCGTCAACCTGCTCCCGCATCACAAATCCTCAACCCCAACAAAAATCTACAATCCACATTGGCATCCACACCGAAGCCAAAAATCTTACCGAACTCTTATCACCGTTATCCCTCTTATCACCGTTACGCCGTTACCGCACGCCGCTTCCCGCGCGGATGATGCTCCCGATGCACCTTCTTCAAATGGCCCAGCGCCACATGCGTATAAACCTGCGTAGTCGCTATATCGGCATGACCCAGCAATGTCTGCACACTGCGCAGATCCGCACCATGCTCCACCATGTGCGTCGCACAGCTATGCCGCAGCTTATGCGGACTGGCATATCGATTCGTAGACCGCACCATCTCCCACACCCACTGCCGCGTCAGCGCATTCCCTCTCACGCTCAAAAAGCAAGCTCTCTGCACCCCAGCCTTCACCGTCCCCGGCCGCCCCATCGTCAAGTACCGATCCAAAGCCTCCACCGCCGACCGCCCCAGCGGAACAATCCGTTCCTTATCGCCCTTACCCCTCACCTGCGCTCGCCCCTGATCCAGATGCAGATCCTCCACCCTCAACGCACAAATCTCCCCTACTCTCAGTCCACCCGCATACAGCAGCTCCAGAATCGCGTGGTCCCGCAGCGCCAGCCCATCCGCATCTGCACTCCGAGCCGCCGCACCCGTCCGCTCCAGCATCTCCGCCACCTCACTCTCAGCCAGAGACTTCGGCAGCACCTTCCAGCTCGAAGGAGTCTCGATATTCACCGTCGGATCATGCCCAATCCGCTTATCCAATAGCAGCCAGCGATAGAACCCCCGCAGGCAACTCAGCTTCCGCGCAATCGACCGCGACTCCACCCCATGCCCTCGCAGCCCCTCCATAAACCCGCTTACATCTGCCTGCGTCGCCCCCACCAACAACCCCTCACGCCCCTCAACATGCTCCGCAAACTGCTCCAAATCCCGCCTATACGCCTCGCACGTAGCCGGACGCATACCCTTCTCCACCTGCAGATACGTCACAAACTCCCGCACCGTCCGCGCATTCCCCGAGACCTGTCCCATGTCGTGCATAGAAGTCGATTATCCGGCCTGCCAGCCCCCGCCACATCCCCCGCCTGTCGAATGTACCCAACTGGCTAAGCACCAAGTCCGCCACTTGCCAACCCCACACCCATCGCTCCTCCCTGCGCGCGAGGCACTCCCTCCCACTGATAAACTAACCACAGTCATGTTTGAAAACCTCAGCGACAAACTCCAGCGTTCCTTCAAGACCCTCCGCGGCCAGGGCACCATCTCCGACGAAAACGTCTCCGACGCCCTCCGCGAGATCCGCCTCGCCCTCCTCGAGTCCGACGTTAACCTCAACGTCGTCACCGACCTCATGGAGCACATCCGCGCCCGCGCCATCGGCGAAAAAGTCGCGACAGCGCTCTCGCCCTCCGAGCAGATCGTAAAGATCGTCCACGACGAACTCATCAACGTCCTCGGCAAAGACACCGCCCGCTTCCAAAAATCCTCCCAGCCCCCATCCGTCATTCTGATGGCTGGCCTTCAGGGCTCCGGCAAAACCACCACCTCCGGCAAACTAGCCCAGTGGTTGAAGAAAGCCGGCCACCGCCCCATGCTCGTCTCGGTCGACGTCTACCGCCCCGCCGCCCGCGAGCAGCTCAAAGTCGTAGCCACGTCCATCGGCGCGCAACTCTACGAAGGCAAGCTGACCGACTCCGAAAGCTCCAAGCCCGGTACCGACCAGGTCCTCCGCCTCGCCAAAGAGGCCAAGCGCGAAGCCGCCAACTTCGGCTGCGACATGCTCATCGTCGACACCGCCGGCCGCAACCAGATCGACGCCTCCCTCATGGACGAGATGGCGCAGCTCAAAAAACTCCTCAACCCATCCGAGATCCTCTTCGTCGCCGACGCCATGACCGGCCAGGACGCCGTCAACTCCGCCAAGGCCTTCAACGATCTCCTCACCATCACGGGCGCCATCATCACCAAGATGGACGGCGACGCCCGCGGCGGCGCTGCCCTCTCCATCCGCCACGTAACGGGAGCCCCAATCAAGTTTTTGGGAACAGGCGAAAAGCCCGACGCCTTCGAACCCTTCCACCCCGACCGCATCGTCTCCCGCATCATGGGCATGGGCGACATCGCCACCCTCCTCGAACGCGCAGAAGAAAAACTCGACCGCGGCAAAGCCGAGCAGTTCGCCAAGAAGGCCCTCTCCGGCGACGGCTTCTCCCTCGAAGACTTCCGCGACCAACTCCGTCAGATCAAAAAGATGGGCAGCATGAAGTCCATCCTCAAGATGCTCCCCTCCGTAGGCCCCTTCGCCGGCATGCAGCAGGCCGTCGAGAACGTAGACGAAGGCCAGTTCACCCGCGTCGAATCCATCATCAACTCGATGACCAACAAAGAGCGCCACGACCACGAGATCATCAACGGCAACCGCCGGAAGCGCATCGCCCGCGGCTCCGGCACCACCGTCCAGGACGTCAACAACCTTCTCCGCCAATACGCCCAGATGCGCAAGATGTTCAAGTCCATGGGCGGCGGTGGCGGCATCAAAGCCCAGCAACGCATGATGAGCCAAATGCAAGGCAAACAAAAATTCGGACGCTGATATCAGCCATCAAATCTAAATAGTCAGAAGGCGTTCGTTATATCCTGCTCTGATGAGCATCACCACGATCATCCGCGAGTCATCATCGTTCTCACCGGCGGCACCATGAACATCGTCGACCCCTCCGGTAACATCGAGACCCACGTATGGGAGACGGGCAAAGCCTACTGGCTCCCCGCCATGCCCACCAACACCCTCCACTCCGACATCAACGCCGGAGACAAACCAATGGAGGTCATGGTCGTCGAACTCGAAAAGGAAAAATGATCCGAGCCAACCTCAACTATTGCGAAGGCAGAGCAGGTTCAGGGTCGGATAGCTCAGGAATTGTGGGCCGAGTGAAGTATTCAAAGTGTTTCTTGAGCCGCAGAAATGGGCTTTCAAAGTACCGATAGCTCAATACAGACACCACAGTAGCTGCGGCGAGTTCAGTGAACAAGGTGAGAAGGTGCACAGCCATGGTGTGGCCATGGACCGCGAGGGGCGCGAGCACGCGAAGCAATGGCGGAAGCAGGAACATAGGGAGTACGGAGTGGTAGATGTAGAGCCCATAGCTGTATTTGCCAAAGAAGCGCAATGGGCGAAGGCTTAACATACGCGTAAATCGCGAGCCAGGGTCCAGACAGAGCCCAATCAGGGCCGTCGACGCCAACGCCAGAAGAGTGAACTGGATCGAGAAGGTAATCGTTCCCGTAAAGTGAAGGCCGCGGCCAGTAAAGAAAATTGCGGCGATTGCAAGAACGGACAGCAGCAGAATGGGGCCAGCAGCGCGGAGAACGCGATCGCGAAGGTGCGTCTCTATCAGCAGAGCCAGAGTCGCTCCGATGAATAGATTGTCCGCGCGGGTTAGAAACGTAGCGTAGATAACCTCATGAAAGACGCCATGAGTGCTACACCATAACCGCAGACCAAGCGATGCGAATGAAAGCACGACGGTGAGCGGAATCAGACGACGCGGAGATGGAATCAGGAAGACGAGAAGCGGCCAGACAAAATAAAACTGCTCCTCCACGTGGAGCGACCAGAAATTTGCGAGATCTACGTGGCCGCCGAAATAAAAATTAAACCCACTCGAATGGGTGTCGAGCAGGATGTGATTGCTGTAGGTGAGCAGTCGCCACTGCTGACCAGCCCAGTGAATGTGCAGGAGGGAGGTGCATGCAAAGAGGACCAGCAGGACCCCATAATAGAGCGGAAAGATGCGAAGTACACGCCGGATGTAGAAGTTGCGGAAGAAACCGGGAGCGGCCACGGTTTTTATGAGGATGCCGGTGATCAGGAACCCGGAAAGAGCGAAGAATACGTCCACGCCGCACCAGAGTGATTCACGAAGAGCGCGCGCCCACAGGTAAACCGGCGTTGTGGGACCACCATTGATGTGGACAAGATGGTGTCCAAGCACCATCAGAATCGCAAGTCCGCGAATGCCATCAAGTGCAGCGATATGGCTTGACTCCGGCTTCTTTGTAATCGTGGAGATCGGGCTTGCATATACGGACATCGTTCAATCGTACGGTCGAGGGAGTGATGGAGCAATATCGTTCGGCGTCCAATTGCGCCAAATACCAATCGGAGTGTCGGCTTTATCGACACTCCCGTCTATGCCCTTTCGACGACTCCACCGCAAGTTCGATTTGGAGGGCTGGCCCATACCTCAAATCAAACGTAAACATCGGGTGCCCATATCTCGATTCTGAGATGTGGGCATTCGCGCTAAGCGCGAACCGTACTCCTCCAACAATCAATAAATCCGCAGGTACGACAATACCTCCAGGACGGAGGCATCCGTCGTACATCCCCAAACTAGTTAGATCCTGCGGAACTCGCTATCCAGGCGGCAAGGCTGGCGTGCTTCTCGTCCTGCCGCCACGGCGGGCCAATCGGCGGGTGGCCCACATCTAAATGAGCCACAGAATCGGGTGCCCCATATCTCGATTCTGAGATGTGGGCATTCGCGTGAAAGCGCGAACCCCTCTCCCTTTTACTTTAGGCAGTTTCACCTCTTTTATCGCCAACCACAACGCAGCCGATAGCATACCCACCAGACCCTTCGGCCACCGCTGGGAGATCAGCAAACCGCTTGCCGGAAGCTCCTGAATCGGAAGATTGACCTGGCCCAGGGAGTAAATTTCTTCAAATCCAATTCCCCATCTGCAGCGTAATCCGACATTGGTCTCTTTCTTCGAAGGAGGCACCTATGTCGATCCGTTCCTGTCCTCAGGGGATACTTCTCATCGACAACGTAGCCGAAGCGCTGCGCCGCCAGTGCGAACTCCCCGCCCAAACTGCCTCACCGGAAGAGGTCGCACTCGAAATGGATATAGCCGAGGCCCTGAAAGCCGCGAACCGCCACGCGACCGACCACCTCTCACACTGCCCCATCTGCTGCACTGGCTAAACACCTAACAGAAAAGACCGAACGCACCCGAAGTTGGTTATGCAGGCTCTGCGTCCCTACCTCCGACGTGGTATCTCACCCTCCCAAAGTGCTACTGCCATAACCGGCCATCCCGACTACATTGTTGCTACGAGGCCTCCTCACCATCTCTCGCCGGAAGCTTCTCAGCAAGGAGCATTATGTCCAACCAAACCGTTCCCTCGACGAACCAGACCACCATCCCCTTGCAGCATCCCGAACAAAACCCCGACCTCGCAGTCCTGCTCCAATGTCACCTGACCCCCTCCGTCCTCAGTGCCCTTCTGGTTCTCTACCCCAAAGTCTTCCTCCCCAACTAGTCCCTCAACTACGTCCACCATGGACACAGACGTAGCCAAAGATCGTCTGGAACGTATCAAGAACCCCCTCCCATTCCACAGTGTGCAACTTGACACACGGACAACCCCCAAGGAAAGGGAGAGCCATTCCGCCCGCTAGCGGGCGGAATTTGCACGTGGAATATCTACTAAAGTCCAGACCTAACCAACCTATTTAGAAGACTTTGCGCACTTTTGACGGGGAGGGGGTACCTCCGCGAGCAGCCTGAAAATAATGTGGCTTATTACGCCTGCAACAAAATCTGCATCACACGATCATTGGCGAAACTTCGCCGAGCGGAGAAAACTAAAAATGCTCATCCTTCTGATCGTTCTGATCTTGTTGTTCGGCTTTGGCGGCTATCGCATGGGACCAGGAATCGGCTACTACGGCGGCGGCGGAATCAGCCTCATCCTCGTTATCGTCCTCCTCCTGCTTCTACTCAAAGTCATCTAGCTGCACGCGGCCCACTCCTCGCCTCATCTGCGAAGAATGGGCCGCCTACCCTCCGGCAACTATCAGCCATTGCAGGTGAGAGGTAGTTGAGAAGAGCTTCGCAACACGCTACTATAAGTTTGCTCATGGCTGCTTCCATCCAACCCCGCAAGACCCGTCAAAAAGATGCCATCCGAGCCGCTTTCCTTCAGGCCGATCGCCCCCTCTCTCCTGACGAAGCCCTCGCCCTCGCGCAAAAAGACGTGGATACAATCAGCATCGCCACTGTCTATCGCAACATCAGCAGCCTGCTCGAAGACAAGTGGCTCGCCCCTGTTGAGGTTCCCGGCAACTCCACCCGCTACGAGGTCGCCGGCAAAGCCCATCACCATCACTTCCAGTGCAATGTCTGTGGCAACGTCCATGAGCTCGAAGGCTGCGAGATGCAAACCAGGCCCAGGCTTCCCCGCGGCTTCAAATATGCCAGCCACGACTTCTTCGTCTACGGAACCTGCTCCTCGTGCACGAAGTAGCGAAGCCGCCTCACCTCTTCGACCCACCCAGCAGTGACCCCAACACTCCACGAATCAACTGCCGCCCTACTGTGCTCCCCATCGTCCGCGCTGCACTCTTCACCATCGCCTGTACGACGGTATCTCCCCGCCGAGAGCTTCCCGACCCACCGAGCACCCCACCAATCGCCGCTCCCGCTGCCTCCAACCCTCCCATCCATCCCGAACCTGAAGTCGCCGTAGAACCGGCGGCACCACCACCAGAAGTCGTCCCCGAAGTCACCACCTTGCCCTTCAGCCGCTCATACGCCGACTCGCGATCCACCGCCGTCTCATACACCCCCGCCACCACTGAACTCTTATTAATTGCAGCCCTCTGCTCCGGTGTGATCGGCCCAATCTGGCTATGCGGCGGGCACACCATCGCACGCTCCACCATCCCCGGAATACCCTTCTCATCCAGAAACGAAACCAGCGCCTCCCCCACGCCCATCTCCGTAATCACGGCCTCAACATTCACCTTCGGATTCGCCCGAAACGTCTGCGCCGCCGCCTTGACCGCCTTCTGATCCCGCGGCGAAAATGCCCGCAACGCATGTTGTACCCGGTTCCCCAACTGGCTCAGCACCGTATCCGGCACATCGATCGGATTCTGCGTCACGAAGAAAACACCCACCCCCTTCGACCGAATCAGCCTCACCACCTGCTCAATGCGAGTCTGCAAAACCGAAGGCAGATCCTTGAACAATAGGTGCGCTTCGTCAAAGAAGAAGACCAGCTTCGGCTTCTCCAGATCGCCAACCTCCGGCAGCTTCTCAAACAGTTCGCTCATCAACCAAAGCAGAAAAGTCGCATACAACTGCGGCGACTGCAGGAGCTGATCCGCGGCAAAAATATTCACCACGCCCTTACCGCTCGAATCCGTCTGCAACAAGTCTTCAATATTCAGTGCCGGCTCACCAAAGAAAAGATCCCCGCCCTGCTGTCCCAACGCCACCAGCCCACGCTGAATCGCACCTATACTCGCCGCCGAGATATTCCCATACTGCGTCTGATACTCCTTCGCGTTCTCGCCCACATGCTGCAGCATCGCCTGCATGTCCTTCATATCCAGCAGCAGCAATCCGTTGTCATCCGCAATCTTGAAGACCAGCGTCAACACGCCCGACTGCGTATCATTCAGATTCAGAATTCTGCCCAACAGCAGCGGCCCCATTTCGCTCACCGTCGCTCTCACGGGATGCCCTTGCTTACCGAACACATCCCAGAACACCACCGGACACCCGGCAAAGCTCCACTCTCCAAGCCCCAGCGCCGCAACCCGCTCATCGAACTTCGGCGAACTCTTCCCCGCCTGCGAGATCCCCGACAAGTCCCCCTTCACATCCGCCGCAAACACCGGCACCCCAATCGAGCTCAACGCCTCCGCCATCACCTGCAGCGTAACTGTCTTGCCTGTCCCCGTAGCCCCCGCCACCAGACCATGCCGATTTGTCATCCCCGGCAACAAGTAAAGCTTGTTCACACCCTTCGCGATCATAGGCGTCTCAACCATCCGTCACCCTCCATCAGATTCATCTGCCTGAAGACTACACGCCAGCTCGTCCGAGAAAGAAACCTTTAAACTTCCTTCACCATCCGCGCCACAACAATCATCTGTCCACCACCGACAGGCACCCTGAACTTTCCCACCTCGCGATACCCATTAAGCATATAAAGCGCCACTCCGGTCAACGTACTTCCCATCTCGAATCGCCGAAACCCACCCGCCACAGCAGCACTCTCCGCAGCCTCTAGAATCAAACTTCCCAGTCCCATCCGCGCAAACTCCGGATGCACAAAGATCGCCCGAATCTTCGCCGCATCCACATTTGGATCAAGTCTCACCGGCACAATCTCTTCCACCTGATGGTCCCCGCCATACAGCGTCTTTCGATAACTCCATCCACCACACCCAGCCAACTCTCCGCCATCGGCGGTCGCTACAAAATAAGTTCCATCCGCAATCAATTGGCTATCCACCGAAAACACCGTAGCCAGCGCACCCTCCCTCTGCGCCTCCGAGTAATCAGGCACCTGCAACCCGCGCACGGAAGCCATAATCAGCTCACGAATCGCTCCCACATCCCTCATCGTCGCCACGCGCAGATGAAACCCCATCATTTGCCAAGTATAAAATCCCGGCTACGCGCAGCGTCATCTGCAAACGTCTCGACTCGATCCCCTCACTCCCCAAATCGGGGCCAAATTCGCCGTCAGACTCTTGCAACCCGCTCTTCGCTGCAACTAGACTCCTCCTCATGATGTTAACTATGCCTCGCGCCCTCAATCTCCTCGCCGCCGCTCTGCTCCTTCCCCTCGCCGCCTCTACCTTGCACGCGCAGGACTGGGCCAAGACCCGCCTCGAAGCCTCTCCCCGGCACCACGAGTACGTCCCACTCAAACACGGCGACCGCACCGTCCAGGCCTTCGTCGTCTATCCCGAAGTCAAAGCCAAAGCTCCCGTCGTCATTCTTATCCACGAGATCTTCGGCCTCAGCGACTGGGCCAAGGAGATGGCCGACGAACTAGCCGCACAAGGCTTCATCGTCATCGCCCCAGACCTCCTCACCGGCTTCGGCCCCAATGGTGGAGGCTCCGCTGAATTCCCCAGCCAGGACGCTACCATCAAAGCCGTATCCGCGCTCGACCCCGACGTCGTCACCGCTGATCTCGACGCCGCCGCCGACTACGGCAAACATCTCCCTGCCGCCAACGGAAAAATCGCTGTCACAGGCTTCTGCTGGGGTGGTGGCAAATCCTTCGCCTTCGCCACCCATCGCCGCGACCTCTCCGCCGCCTTCGTCTTCTACGGCCCCGGCCCCTCAGACGTATCCACCATCACCGCCCCCGTCTACGGCTTCTACGCTGGCAACGACGCCCGCATCGGCGCTACGCTCCCCGCCACCATCGCAGCCATGAAGGCCGCCGGCAAGAAGTACGAGCCAGTCACCTACGATGGCGCAGGTCATGGCTTCATGCGCGCCGGCGAAGATCCCACGAACACCGTCCCCGGCAACAAGACCGCCCGCGAACAAGGCTTCCAGCGTCTTGTCACCTTGCTTACGGAGATGAAGAGTTCGCCCGCCGCAAGCAACGCCAGCCACACCAAAACCGTAGCCACAAAGTCAGCAGCCACAGCCATCTCCTGCCACGACCCAAAAGCCAACGGCGTGACAACGGAGATGGCTGCAATAATGTAAGTGTGGCTGCTGCTCTCAACATCTCGCTGCAAGACCGTCTCGACCGCATCACCCAAAACACCCGCGCCCTCGTCCAGCCCGAGCGTCTCGCCGTCTCTGAAAGAGCGACCGAAGACCTCTTCAATACCGGCATCGAGGACCGCATCCTGAAGGTCGGAGCGCAAGCTCCGGCCTTCACCCTTCAGGACGCCCTCACCAACAAGCTCGTCAACTCCGCCGACCTCCTCGCCCTCGGCCCCGTCGTCATCAACTTCTTCCGTGGCCGCTGGGATCCCTACTGCATCACCGAACTCGAAGCCTGGCGCGACCTCCACGCTGAGCTCCGAAAAAGATCCGCTCTCTTCATCAGCATCTCTCCCCAAACCACCCGCCAGAACAGCTTCACCCTCCAGCAACACGGCCTGCCCTATCCTCTACTCGCCGACCCCGGCGCAGTCCTCGCAGAAAAATTCGGCCTCGCCTACACCATCCCCGAAGCCGGTCGGCACTACTTCCAATCCATCCTCATCAACATCCCCTTCAACAACGCTGGCCTCAGCTATCACAACGCCACCGAAGCCAGTTGGCGTCTTCCTCTTCCGGCCGTCTTCGTCATCAACCAGAGCAATACCATCACCTTCGCCGAAGCCCACGCCGACTTCCGCGTCCGCCCCGAACCCACAGACGTCCTCGCCACCCTCGCTCGCTGACCCGCCAGCTGTCGCTGCTGCAGCCAATGCCTCCTTGCAACAACCTCCTTTGTGCGTTTATCGTATCTATAGTCCGTCTATCGAACAACACAGTTCGGCAGCCGCCAAAGAAAGCGACACCCATGAGCCTCACTCCCCGCCAAACCCTCCCATCTCCACTCCCACCCGAAACCGCCGCCGCTCCCAAAGCTACACCCGCCTCCTCCCTCGACATTTACACTGGCGATCCCAACTTCATGACCTCGCTCGCTCGCGGTCTCATCGTCATCCAGGCCTTCACCCAGCAGTCTCCGCAGATGACCATCTCCCAGCTCAGTGTCAAAACCGGCCTCTCCCGCGCAGCCGTCCGCCGCTGCCTCTACACCCTCACCAAGCTCGGCTTTGCCGGCGCTGAGGACGGCTCCCGCTACTCCCTCCGCCCGCGCATGCTAACCCTGTCGCACACCTACACCACGTCCAACACTCTCTCCACCGCCGCACAGCCCATCCTCGAGCGCATGTCCGCCGCCCTCCGCGAGTCCTTCTCGGTCGCCACGCTCGACGGCGAAGACATCGTCTACATTGCACGCACCCATGTCAGCCGCGTTATGGCCGTAGACCTCCACATCGGCAGTCGCCTCCCCGCCTACTGCACCAGCATGGGCCGCGTCCTGCTCGCCTATCTCCCTACTGAGCAGCTGGAGCAGTACCTCGCAAAGGTCGCCCTCATCCCCCACACCACCCGTACCATCACCTCGGTTGAAAAGCTCCGCCTCGCTCTGCGCACGGTCCGCCGCAACGGCTATGCGCTCGTCGATCAGGAGTACGAAGTCGGCCTTCGCTCCCTCGCCGTTCCCGTCCACACCTCCTCTGGCCGCGTCGTCGCCACGGTCAATCTCAGCGGCAATGCCCCCCGCCTCTCTGTCATGGAGATGCAGAGTCGCTATCTCCCCTATCTCCGCAACGCTTCCAACGAGCTAAGCGTCTTCCTCAACTAGTGGGTCGTACCCTAAGCCCTCGCCACCATCTTCGCAAGCTTCAACGCCGTCCGCCAGTTCCTCATCGTGCTCACGGTCTTCAGCTTCGAATCAAAGTAAGCATTCGTCAGCTTCGTCGGCGAAACTCCCGTAACCAACCGCATATAAATCTCCTGCCCCACCACAGCAAACGCATCCGGCGCTGATCGTCCAGCATCGAGACCCGCCACCAGCCCCGCGCCTGGCCTGTCCCCCAAAAAAGCGACATGCAGTATCTCCTCTGCCGCGCCGGCATGCAAAAACGGATTGCTCCGAATCACATTCTCCATCTCCATAGCCGTCCGCAACACCACCGGCACCCGCATCCCGAACCTCTCCTCTGCCCGTGCGGTGATCAGCGAACCCAGCCCAGCCACCACCTTGGCACTCGCAGTAAAAACCACATTCCCGCTCTGAATATAAGTCGTCACATCCCCACATCCGGCGTCGACAAACATCCCCACCAGCTCCTTCATCGGAAGCATGTTTTTGCCGCCAACATTAATCCCCCTCAGCAGCGCAACATGCCTCGACGCGATCTTTGCGCTCTTCATCACACACCTCGAGGAGCAACACACCGCACAAACGAAACTCCAGGGCCCGTCTCAACTATCACGCTTCCGTTACCCTCCGGCACTACGACTGCCTGTCCCGGATTCAGTGCAACATCACCATCAGCAGTAATCACTACTGCGCGGCCGGCCACCCCAACTAGGCATCCCCGAGTATCGAACGAAACGTTAGCCTCACTTGCCCTCCCAACTTCAAACCGGTCCACCACAAAATACCTCTGCTCAATCAACCGGGTAAACCCATTCATCTGCCTCGACGCAACCTTCCCCGCAGTAGTCTTCGTCCGGATCACCTTCAACCCCTTCTCCAGATGCAACTCCCTCGGCCGGCCATAGTCATACAGCCGATACGTCACATCGCTGGTCTGCTGCGTCTCCAGCAGCACCACTCCCGGCCCAATTGCATGCACTGTCCCTGCATCCACAAACAGCATCTCCCCCACCGACACTGGCACCCACTCCATCAGCGACTCCATCGTCCCGTCTGCTACAGCCGCTGCAATCTGCGCCACTTCTACGCCCGCCTTCAGGCCCAGCGCCACCGCCGCACCCTGCTGCGCCTCCAGCACATACCAGCACTCCGTCTTGCCTCGCGTCTCCCCCATCGCCTTCGCCTGCGCGTCGTCAGGATGAACCTGCACTGAAAGCTTTTCCTCGGGAAACAGCAGCTTCACCAGCAGCGGAAACTCGCCGCCCATCTCACTCGCGACCTCCGTCAGCGTACGCCCTGCAAACGGTCCAGTCTCCACCACACACTGTGGTCCCGTCAGCCACGCCTCACCCACCCGCTCTTTCATCCCCGTCTCGGCGTACCACGGCTGCAGACTCTGTCTTCCCCACACTCTCTCACTAAACCACGGCTTCAAACGAAACGGCTCAATACTTGTCATCATCGTCATATCTACAGCCTATCAACTCCAATCTTCACAGGCGTTACAAAAGTATTACTGTCACAACTAACACCTTCGGGGGGGCATTACAAAAGTCTTACACCACACTCCTCGCTGCCCCTGCTAGCTTTGAAACAGGCAGTTCAAGGACAGCGAATATATGACTCCCCTCAGCACCATCGAAGCAGCCCCGGTCAAAGCACCCAAACTCGCAGCCGTAGTCCCAGCCGTCGCCGAAGTCACCCAGAAGATCAAGCAGGACCTCCGCATGGGCCGCGAGCACCAGCAAGGCCGCATCAACTGGATCACCACCATCGCCATGGGGCTCTTCCACGTCGGAGCCATCGCAGCCCTCTTCTTCTTCTCCTGGAAAAATCTCGCCGCCTTCGTCATCATGTACTTCTTCGCGATCAACGTCGGCATCGGCATGGCCTACCACCGCCTGCTCACCCACCGCGGCTACCGCACCCCCAAGTGGGTCGAGTACTTCGTCACCATGTGCGGCTGCCTCGCGCTCGAGGGCGGTCCCATCTTCTGGGTAGCCACCCATCGCGTCCACCATCAGAACTCCGACCACGAAGGCGACCCACACACCCCGCACGATGGCACCTGGTGGGCCCACGCCGGTTGGATCCTCTCCGGCCGCGCCCTGCACTCTGAAACCGCCCTCCTCGGCCGCTACGCTCCAGACCTCACCAAGGATCCAGTCCACGTCTGGCTCAGCAAATATCACTACGTTCCCCTGGTCGCCACCGGTCTGCTCCAGATTGCCCTCGGCGCAGCCCTCGCACCCGCAGGACACCACATCATCGGCGCCGTAGGCATGCTCCTCTGGGGAACCTTCCTCCGCGTCACCATCGGCCTCCACGCCACATGGCTGGTCAACTCCGCCACTCACCTCTGGGGCAAGCGCCGCTTCGAGACTAAGGACGACTCCCGCAACAACTGGTGGGTCGCCATCCTCACCGGCGGCGAAGGCTGGCACAACAACCACCACGCCCACCCCGTCAGCGCCCGCCACGGCCTCGCCTGGTACGAGTTCGACATCAACTACTACGGCATATGGTTCCTCAGCAAAATCGGCCTCGCAGAAAAGATCCAGGTCGCCAAGTTCGACCCCCAAAACCCCAAACCCGCTGGCGTTATCTAAACCTCCAGCACCTGCTTCACCAGGATGGCCGTCTCCCACCTCGGGCGACGGCCACCTTCTTTTGTCCTGTCAAAATCTCACCGATCAAAACTTCCTCGACAACCTGTCACCCTCGGGATATCCTCATGACCGAATAACGCACCTAAATCCAGGCACGATCTTCATCGCGAAAGAGGCAAGATGACACGCACAGTCAAGCTCCTCCTGACAGCAACCGCAGCGCTGATCACCGCTTGCGTCGCTCCCTCACACGCCGTCGCCCAACCAGGCTATGGCCCAGGCCCCAGAATCACCTGTTCCTCCAATGACGGCCGCAGAAACTGGTGTGACATTGGTGGTCAACGCGATGCTCGCCTCGTCCGTCAGATCAGCGGCTCAGCCTGTATCCGCGACAACACCTGGGGAGTAGACCGTCGCGGCCTCTGGGTCGACCGTGGCTGCCGCGCCGAGTTTGTCGCCGGTGGCCGTCCAGGCCCACCGCCGCCACCGAACCGGCAGGTCGTCAACTTCTCAT
>Ga0302324_100001473_pt1 | contig 57226 bp, 49 predicted proteins | sample Palsa_T0_1_FD_201949 | JGI IMG/M metagenome (GOLD analysis project Ga0302324, IMG submission 201949) | Peat permafrost microbial communities from Stordalen Mire near Abisko, Sweden - Palsa_T0_1 | ecosystem: Environmental > Terrestrial > Soil > Palsa > Peat permafrost | place: Sweden: Abisko...
AGGCGCCGCCGCCGCCCGCTGGCGACGCCGATAACAACACCCTCTCACTCCTCGATCAGCTCGCCCTCCTGCCCGAGTTGCGGCCGATGATCGCGCAGCTGCGCACCGATGCGCCAACCTCCCTCGGCGCCGCGGATCTTGCGCGTCTGCTCGAGCGCGTCACCGGCCTGGCAAGCGAACAGCGCGCCGCGGCGCAGCGCGAGAAGTTCGAGCTTGAGCACCTGCTGCAGCAGATGACCTCGCGACTCGACGAGATCGCCGCGCACTTGGCCGGCGAGGTCGAAGAGCAGAACGCCGCGCAGGACGACACCGAAAAACTCAATCTGCTGGTGAGCGGCGAAGTCGAGGAGCTCAAGACCAACGTCATGCGCGCCTTGGATCTTCCGGCGATGCGCAATCAGGTGAGCCTCAGGCTTGATGCCATCAATGGACATCTGCACGAATTTCGCGGCCGCGAGGAATCGCGCATCAAGACGTATCGCGAGCGCGTGGGCCGCATGCGTTCGCGCATTCGCGAACTCGAGCGCGAAAGCCACAGCCTGCATCTGAGTCTGCAGGAGGAGCAGCGGCTTGCAATGATCGATGCACTCACCGGCATCCCCAACCGCGCTGCCTATGACGATCGCATTGAGCAGGAATTCAGGCGCTGGAAGCGCTTCGGGCGCACGGTCAGCATCCTCGCCTGGGACATCGACCGCTTCAAGACCATCAATGACAAGTACGGGCATAAGGCCGGCGACCGGGTGCTGCGCGTGTTCGGTCAGCAGCTCGCCAAGCATGTGCGCGAGACGGACTTCGTGGCGCGCTACGGCGGCGAGGAATTTGTCATGCTGCTCGTTGGTTCCTCACCGGCCGAAGCGCACACCGTCGCGGACAAGATCCGCCTCGAAATCGCGCAGCTCGGCTTCCACTTTCACGACAAACCGGTGACCGTCACCGCATCCTGCGGAATCACCAACTTCATTGCCGAAGACACCCCCGACGCGGCCTTTGACCGCGCGGATCGGGCGCTCTACCAGGCAAAGGAATCCGGGCGCAACCGCTGCGTGGTCGGCTAGCAGCACCAGTCTGCGGCGCGCGCCGGCCGCGCTTGCCATTGGTTTCATCTGAAACTAAATTGCCGGCTTGCACGGCACGAGGCATTCGACCATGAAGCGCTACATCACCTATCCCCGCGTCGCCGGAGTCGCCTCGCGTCAGGCGCACGCCGACCTGCCGCCCGGAACCTTCGAACGCGAGATGAGCAAGGACGGCTTCTTCGGCCCCGCGGCGCACCTCTACCACCGCCACCCGCCCACCGGGTGGGTGCAGTTCGCAGGCCCGCTGCGGCCGCACGCGTTTGATCTTGCCGCTCTGCCCGCGCAGACGACACCTGCACCTTGGGACGCGGTTGAGATCGTCGCCAATGCGGCGCTGCGGCTGCGCTTCTGGAAGAGCGCCGCCGGCCGCATGGACCACCTGGTGCGCAACGGCGACGGCGATGAGATTCTCTTCGTCCACAGCGGCGCCGGGGAACTCTACTGCGATTTCGGCCATTTGAGCTTTGCCCCGGGCGACTACATTCTGCTGCCGCGCGGCACCATGTGGCGCATCGAATCGCAGCTGCCGCTTGAGGTCTTGCTGATCGAGGCGACGCAGGGAAGTTACCGCCTGCCCGAAAAGGGACTCGTCGGCCCGCATGCGCTCTTCGATGCCGCGATGCTCGATGTGCCGCAGCTCGATGAGCACTTCCGTGCCCAGCAGAGCGACACCGAGCGCTGGCAGGTGCGCGTCAAGCGCCGCGCGGCGATCTCCACCATCACCTATCCATTCAACCCGCTCGACGTCGTCGGCTGGCACGGCGACCTCATGGTTGCGCGCATCAACGTGCGCGACATCAGGCCGCTGATGAGCCATCGCTACCATCTGCCGCCGTCCGCCCATACGACCTTCGTGGCCGACCGTTTCGTCATCTGCACCTTCGTGCCGCGGCCCTTCGAATCCGATCCCGGCGCCATCAAAGTCCCGTTCTTCCACAACAACGATGACTATGACGAGCTGATCTTCTATCACGCCGGGAATTTCTTCTCGCGCGACAACATTCATCCGGGAATGGTGACGCTGCATCCGTGCGGCTTCACGCATGGCCCGCACCCGAAGGCGCTCGCGAACGTGCTGCAGCAGCCGAAGAGCGCCACCGATGAGGTGGCGGTGATGATCGACGCGCGCGATCCTTTGGATATCGGCGCGGCAGCCGCGTCGGTCGAATGGGCGGGCTACGTCAATAGCTGGCGCACCGACAAATGAAGCTCGCAAGCCTGCGAGGAACTCACCGCGACGGCCAGCTCATAATCGTCGACCGCTCGCTCGAGCGCTATGTTGAGGTCCCGGAGATCGCACCGACTCTGCAGGCCGCACTCGACAGTTGGCATGACGTTGAGCCGCGCTTGCGTGCGGCGGCGGCGCAGCTTGAGTCGGCGGACCGCGCGCGGGCGCGACGCTTCGATGCGCGTGCATGCGCAGCGCCGTTGCCGCGCGCCTATCAGTGGCTCGACGGCAGCGCCTATCTGCATCACGTCGAGCTCGTGCGCAAAGCTCGCGGCGCTGAGATGCCCGGCTCATTTCTCACCGATCCGCTCATGTATCAGGGCGGATCGGATGCGCTTCTCGGCGCGCATGACGACGCAGCCTTCGTGAGCGAGGAACACGGCATCGATCTTGAAGCCGAGGTCGCGGTCGTGACCGACGACGTCGCGCTCGGTACGCCAGCCGCAGCGGCCGCCGTGCACGTGAAGCTCATCGTGCTCGTCAATGACTGGAGTCTGCGCAATCTGATTCCGGCGGAGCTTGCCAAAGGCTTTGGCTTCCTGCAGTCGAAACCCGCCACCGCTTTTTCTGCCGTCGCGGTGACCCCGGATGAGCTTGCCGGCGCATGGCATGGCGGCCGGGTGCACCTGCCGCTCGTCAGTCAGATCAACGGGGAGGTGCTCGGCCGTCCGAATGCGGGCGTGGACATGAACTTCAGCTTTTACGAGCTCCTCGCCCATGCCGCACGCACGCGCAGACTCACCGCGGGAACGATCCTCGGATCCGGCACCGTCGCCAACCGCGATACCAGTCGTGGCTGCTCGTGCCTGGCTGAGCGACGTACGCTTGAAGTGCTAGAGTACGGTTCTGCCCGCACGCCCTTTCTCAAGTTCGGCGATCGCGTCCGCATCGAAATGCTTGCCGAAAGCGGCGCCAGCATCTTCGGCGCCCTCGACCAGCAGGTGGTGCGCTCCCGGGCAGAACTCTAGGCGAAACGCGGTATTCTCGAGGGCTTATGAGCGAATTCACCACCATCATGGCGCGCGACGGCCATGAATTCCGGGCTTGGCTTGCAGCACCCCCGGCACGGCCGCGCGGCGCGATCGTCGTCGTGCAGGAGATCTTTGGCGTCAACGGTCACATTCGGTCGGTCACTGACGGCTATGCCAAAGAGGGCTATGTGGCCATTGCACCGTGTCTATTCGACCGTGTGCGCCGCGGGATCGAGCTCGGCTATTCGGCGCCCGAAATGCAGGAAGGCCGAGGCTACGCCCAGCAGCTGAAGCCCGAGCAGGTGCTCGCCGATCTCGCCGCTGCCATTGCGGTGGTGAAGCACTCCGGCCGCGTCGGGGTCGTCGGTTATTGCTGGGGCGGAAAGATTGCGTATCGCGCCGCTTGCAACCTCAGTATCGCCTGCGCCGTCGTCTACTACGGCGGCAGCATCACGCAGGAACTCGAGAAGCACCCGAAGTGCCCGGTCATGTACCATTTCGGCGCGCGCGATGCGCACATCCCGATAAGTGACGTCGACAAGATCAAAGCCGCGGACCCGCGGGGCGAATTTTTTATCTACCCGGCGGATCATGGCTTCAACTGCGATCAGCGCGCGAGCTTTGAGCCGGCGAGCGCCGCGCTTGCGCGCGAGCGCTCGCTCGCATTTTTTGCCAAAAATGTGGCACGCACCGAGGCTTGAATGGCGCTCGAACTGAAAGACCCGGCTTTGCTGCGCACGCAAGCCTACCTTGCCGGCGAGTGGACCGGTGCGCTGAACCAGGCGACGCGGGATGTTCTCAATCCCGCTACCGGCCAGAAGCTCGGCACGGTACCGAACATGGGGACGGGCGAAACCCGGCGCGCGATCGAAGCGGCTGCCGCGGCGCTGCCCGCCTGGGCGAAGAAGACGGCGCAGGAGCGCGCCGTCATCCTGCGGCGCTGGTACGACCTCATGCTTGCAAATCAGGAGGACCTGGCGCGCATCATGACGGCCGAGCAGGGCAAGCCGCTCGCCGAGGCGCGCGGCGAGATCGCCTATGCTGCGGGGTTCATCGAGTGGTTCGGCGAAGAGGGCAAGCGCCTCTACGGCGACGTGATTCCGGCGCATCAGGCGGACAAGCGCATCCTCGTGCTGCGCCAGCCGGTCGGCGTGGTCGCCGCCATCACGCCGTGGAATTTTCCAGCGGCAATGATCGCGCGCAAAGTGGCGCCGGCGCTCGCCGCCGGCTGCACCTTCGTCTGCAAGCCCGCCACGCAAACCCCCTACTCGGCGCTCGCGCTCGCTTATCTCGCCGAACGCGCCGGCGTGCCACGCGGGGTCCTGAGCGTGCTCACGGGCGATTCCGCGGCCATCGGCGCAGAAATGACCTCGCACCGCGCGGTGCGCAAGTTGAGCTTCACGGGTTCAACGGCCGTGGGCAAGCAACTGATGGCACAGTGCGTCGGCACTCTGAAGAAGCTCTCCCTCGAGCTCGGCGGCAATGCGCCGTTCATCGTGTTTGAAGATGCCGACCTCGATGCTGCGGTTGCCGGAACGATTGCGAGCAAGTACCGCAACACGGGGCAGACGTGCGTGTGCGCCAACAGGCTCTTCGTGCAGGACTCGATCTATGATGCGTTCGTTGCCAAACTGACTGCGGCGGTCGCCAAGTTGAGCGTGGGCGACGGACTTGCCGGGCGCACCGATCAGGGGCCGCTCATTGATGCCAAGGCGCTCGCTAAGGTCGAAGAGCACATCGCCGATGCGCTCGCAAAGGGCGCGCGCGTCGCCTGCGGCGGCGCGCGCCACGCGCTCGGCGGCACGTTCTTCCAGCCGACGATTCTCACCGACGTCAACTCCACCATGCTGGTCGCGCGCGAGGAGACCTTCGGCCCCGTGGCGCCGCTGTTTCGCTTCAAGTCCGAAGAGGAAGCGCTGCGGCTTGCCAACGACACGGAATTTGGACTTGCGGGCTACTTCTATACCCGCGATCTGGCGCGCGCCTGGCGCGTAAGCGAAGCACTCGAATGCGGCATCGTCGGCCTCAACACGGGCATCATCTCGACCGAGGTCGCGCCGTTCGGCGGTATCAAAGAGTCCGGCATCGGCCGCGAAGGCTCGAAGTACGGCATTCTCGATTACACCGAGCTCAAATACGTCTGCGTTGGCGGCATTTGAGTGTCCTACATCAGCTCTCCGGAATACCGGCACGACGGCACCGAGCGCATCGGAGTGCTGCTCGTCAACTCCGGCACTCCCTTGTCCGTGGGGACGCGCGACGTGCGCAGGTTTCTGCGCGGACTCCTGTCCGACCCGCGGGTCGTCGAGCTGCCGCGCGCATTGTGGCTGCCGCTCCTCTACGGGCTCATCCTGCCCATTCGGCCATACCGCTCGGCGCGTAAATACGCCCGCATCTGGACTGCGGCAGGGTCGCCGATGATCACTCTCTCAGCTGCGATGCGGACCGAGCTCACCGCAGTTCTCGCGCAGCGCATCCTTGCGCCCTTCTCCGTGGAGCTCGGCATGCTCTACAGCAAACCTACGGTTGCAGACGCGCTTGCGCGGTTACGCAATTCGGGTGCGCAGAAGATTCTCATCGTGCCGCTCTTTCCCCAATATTGCGGGGCAAGCACCGGGGCGGTGTACGACCAGGTCAGCTCCGAGCTGCGCCGCTGGCGCTGGCTTCCGGAGCTGCGCTTCATCGCCGAATACCACGATCATCCCGGTTACATCGAAGCGCTGCGCGCCAGTGTCATGCAGCACTGGAACACACATGGGCGCACCGAACGGCTGCTCGTGTCGTTTCACGGGATTCCCGAGCGCTACTTCCAGCGCGGCGATCCGTACTTCTGCAAGTGTCAGAAAACCGCGCGCCTGCTCGCCGAGGAACTCATGCTGCGCGATGAGCAATGGAGCGTGAGCTTTCAATCCAGATTCGGCGCTGCAAAGTGGCTCGCGCCCTATACGGCTGACGTCCTCGGTGCAATGCCCGCGCGCGGCATCGACGAGATAACGGTCATCTGTCCCGGATTCGCGATCGATTGCCTGGAAACCCTGGAAGAGATCGGGATTGAGAACCGCGAGCGCTTTCTGGCCGCCGGCGGGCGACGCTTCCTGTATGTACCGGCACTCAATTCGCGACCGGAGCATACCCGCGCACTTGCAGATCTGATCGCGCAGCACTGCCAGGGCTGGACACAGTTCGAGCGCGGCCTGTTTCCCGCGGGCGCCGCGCGCGACGCCTCGGCGTAAAGACGCAGCGAGCGTGCTCGGCCGCTTTCACGAGATCGGCATCAGCACCGCGGACATTCGCGCGTCGGTCGAGTTTTACGAACGCCTCGGCTTCTCGCAGGCGCCGACCGCCGATACCTGGCCGCATCCCTACGGCGTTCTGACGGACGGGCGAATTTTCTTGGGCCTGCACCAGAGTTCATTTGACTCTCCAACGCTCACCTTCGTACACGCCGACGTTGCGCGCTATGCGCGCGAGCTACAATCCCAAGGCGTGAAGCTCGCGTACCAGCACACGGCCGAGCACGAGTTCAATACCATTGGTCTTAGGGATCCGGCCGGCCTCATGGTCGTCATCATCGAGGCGCGCACCTACTCGCCGGTGCTGCGCCGCCCGGAGCGCGTATCGCTGTGCGGCTACTTCGAAGAGTTCAGCATGCCAGGCACCGACTTCGCCGCAGGTAAGGCGTTTTGGGAGCCGCTCGGTTTCGTCGCGACCGAGGAGTCCGACCTGCCCTACCGGCATCTTGCCCTCACGAGCGACCATCTCGACATCGCCTTTCATGCGCCGCGCGTACTCGATCAGCCCATGCTTGTGTTTCGCGATCCGGACATGCGCGAGCGCCTGGCGAAGCTGCGCGACCTGACAATGGACCCTATGCGCGACCCGCCGAATGGCTTGGACCCGAAGGCAAATGCGCTCCTGACGGCGCCCGAAGGTACCGCACTTCTCTTGCTCGAAGAGGCAAGTTGACGTCCTAGGTCCCCTTGCGCGCGCAGATGGCGAGATTCCCACTCCTCATTGCCGAGCAGTTCCGAACAGGAGCATGATCAATACTAAATCGGTAAACACAGAGAGCACGAAACCCCCCACCCACCAAGCGCAAGTCCGGCAGCGACGGACACCCACGACTGTGATGGAGAATAAAATGCGAAATAAACTTCTGGTTGTTGCACTCTGTTCGGCGGCTTCCCTGGTTTTTGCGGCCGCAGGACAGCTCCAGCCCCTCAACGTCAAGACTGGCCTTTGGAAGCTGACCAAGGCCATCACGTGGACCGACCTTCCACCGCAGATGGCGGCCATGATGAAGGCCGCGCCGCAAACGACGACTTACAATTCATGCGTAACCACAAAGGATTTGAATACCAATCCATGGGCAAATGGATCTGGCGACAATTGCACTTGGACCGTCCTGAATTCAACCAGTACCGATATGGAATTGCAGGCAACCGGGTGCAACTTCGGCAGGAACTCTGGGATGACGGCGGATGCCCATGGGCAGATCCATATTCAGGATTCAGAAAACGGCACCGGTTCAATGACGCTTACTTTGAACGCTAATGGCCAAACAATGCACGGCGTCGCGTCGTACACCGGCAAATGGATCAGCGCAAGCTGTCCCGCCCAATGAAAGGCGCACAGCAGCGCCGAAGCAGCACAGGGGGATAGGTCAGCACAGAAAACACCGGAGTATGATGGACGAACGCCGGAACCATGCAGAGTGTCGACAACTCTCGCTCACCGTCGCGCCTCGGCGGTCGAGTAGGCAACTTCGGGTTAAAGAGTTATTAGTCCTTGAATGTGGCGAGGGAATCCGCAATGGCCGTTCCATCGGTTGATACATCCCCGCAGCTGTATGCACGACTGGGCGGCGCGCTCTACCTGATTGTCATCGTTTTCGGCCTCTTCGCCGAGGGCTTCGTCAACGACAAGCTAATTGTCTCCGGCGACGCTGCGGCTACGGCTCGCAACATCATGGCTGCGCCGATGCTCTGGAAGCTCAGCGTTGCCGGCAACCTGATCGTGCCCGTATGTGCGGTTGCACAGACGTGGATCTATTATTTACTGCTGCGACCGGTGAGCAAGTCCCTTGTTCTGCTTTCTGTGTTTTTCAGTCTGGTGTCTCTTTCAGTCGAGGCCGTAAGCAAGCTGTTTCTTCTCGTAGTCGTGCCCACGCTGGGAAACGCCGCTTATCTACATGCATTTGAGCCGCAGCAGCTGCAGGCGCTTGCTTATCTCGCCCTTAAGTCGCATGACATCGCCTTCAATATTGCGCTGATATTTTTTGGCTGCGCGTGTCTCGTCGACGGCTACCTGATCTTTAAATCGCGCTATTTGCCCCGGCTCGTGGGAATATTGCTGCAAATCGCCGGCGTATGTTATTTGGTGGCCTGCTTTGCGTCTCTTTTTGCCCCCGCCGTGGCGAACCTGTTGATCCCCGCAATTCTAATCCCGCCGCTTATCGGTGAATCGGGAATGTGCCTGTGGCTTCTCATCAAGGGCGTCAATGTCACCAAGTGGAACGAGCGGATACGCATGGGATATGGATTCTGAGGTCAGTCGCCGCGCGGCGAGTGATTAGGGCGCGCGCGCCACAATCCGGAATTGCATCTGCATCTCATCCTGCACGGCAAGCGCCCCGAGGAGCGCAGTAAAAGGCGCAAGTCCGAGGTCCGTCTGTTTCAGAGCAAACTCGCCCTGCGCCAGGAGCTCGTTGGCCTTTAGCGTATAGCTCACCGGCACCGTCACGGCGTGGACCTGGCCGCGGATGCCGATCTGCACGCGCACCATGAGACGGCCGGCGTCCAAATCCACGGCCGCGGAGCGCAGCGTGACCTCGGGATAATGGTCCGCGTCCAATACCGCGGGCCCGAGCATATTGCGGCGAGTGCCGTCGCTTGCTGCCTCGGGCACGTCCGCGACGAAGTCCGCGCCCTGCGCGGCGCGCAGCTCCGCTTCATCCACTGTGAGTGCCGAGACGGGAAATTCGAGTTCAAAGCTCGAGCGCGCAAGATCCGTTGCGACGTAAACGGTGCCCGATAGATCATGAGAGGCCACGATGTGATTGTGGCCGGCGCGCGCCAGAGTCCCGCCACGATAAACGCGTACGATGAGAAGCGATTCGGGGCCCAGCACATGGTAGGCCTGGCCCAGCGCAGCCGGCTCGGTGCGCGCAGGCGCGCTCTGTGCGATGGGCTCGCTCTTGTGCGGCCGCGCGGCGCAGCCGACGACGCTGACTGCAACCACGATGATGCCGAGCGCGCGGATCTTGCAAGCGGCGCGCATCGGGATAAGCTTGGAGTCCATGCAAGTTCGCAATACTACCGCCCGCTGGGGCAGTGTCGCCCAGTTTCTGCACTGGCTCATCGTTGCGCTCATCATCGTGCAGGTAATCCTGGCATTGCGCGCAGAAAATCTGCATGGCATGGCAAAGCTCGCCATGCTCGCGCGTCACAAGTCAGTTGGGCTCACCGTTTTGATGCTGGCAGTGGTGCGCCTTTCGTGGCGGCTCATCAATCCGACGCCGATCCTGCCGTCCACCCTCAAGCCCTATGAGCGCAGGCTTGCCAATTTCACGCATGCGGCGCTCTACGCGCTGATCTTCGCACTGCCGATTACCGGATGGATCATGACCTCCGCGCGCGGCTTCCCAGTCAGCTGGTTCAATCTATTTCAGCTTCCGGATCTGGTGGCGAAGAACCGTCAGCTGTACGAGACCATGCAGGACACGCATGAGGCGTTGGCGTGGACCTTGGGGGCGGTCGCGCTGCTGCACCTCGCCGGCGCGCTCAAACACCACTTCGTGCTGAAGGATTCGGTGTTGCGCCGGATGCTGCCCTTTTCGAAAATCCCCTGAAGGAGTCCTTGATGAACCGTCATGTCAGGCTCGCGCGGCCGGTTGCCGCGCTCGCGCTGCTGCTGATCGCCGGCGCCGCAGGCGCAGCTGTGCCGACCTACGCGCTCGATGCGGCAAAGAGCAAGCTCGAATTCTCATTCGTGCAGGCAGGCGCGCAGAACCAGGGCCGCTTTCCCAAATTTGCTGTTGGTTTCAGCTTCGCCGACGACAACCTCGCAACCTCGCATCTGGAGGTGACCGTCGATGTCGCAGCTCTCGACACCGGCGACCAGGAGCGCGACGACACGTTACGCGAAGCGGATCTTTTCAACGTCGCAAAATTCCCGCAGGCGCACTTCGGCGCGACGCAAATCACCAAAACCGCCGCGGGCGCGTACGCGGCGTCCGGTTCGCTCGTCCTGCGCGGCGTGACGCGCGCGCTGCAGGTACCCTTCACGCTGAAGAGCGCGACCGAACAGGGTAAGCAGGTGCTCTACATGACAGGCAAGACGGTCATCAGGCGGCTTGATTTCGGCGTCGGTCAGGGCGACTGGAAGTCGACCGAGTGGGTGGGCAATGAGGTGACCGTCAGCTTCAACCTGCGGCTCGTCGCCACCGGCTGATCAGAACTCCGAACCGTCGCGGCGCGCGAACCGCCCGCGTGCGAGCGGACCGTTCCATACCAGATCGACGTCCGCATCCGAATAATAAGTAGTATCTCCCGGCTGCACGCGATTGCTGATCTCGAGATACACCGCCGGCGCGCCACTGCGGTTGATGAGCTGGTGGCCGTTCGCAGCGCCTGCAGCAAAGCCGGCACACATCCCGGCGCTCAACGCCTGCTCGCCTGCATCCGTGCGCAGCACCACTTCCCCTTCGACGATATAGATGAATTCATCCTCATGCGTGTGCCAATGGCGCATGGACGACTCTTTGCCGGGAGCCAAAGTCGTCAGATTCACGCCGATCTTCGTCAATCCGAGCGCATCACCAATGCGGCGCCTCTCACGCGGGACGACGCGTGAGCGGTACGGCTCGGGATAGTCCGATGAAGTCTGCGGCGTCACGGCGCGCGGATCGAGCGCCGGCTTCGTCAGAGTGCGCATGGCGTTCGAATCCTTTGCTTTCAGCGCTTGCGTGCCGGTTTGCGCCCCCGCAGCTTGTGCGCTGGTTTGCGCCCGCGCGGCTTGCGTGCCGGTTTGCGCACTGCGCTCTTCCGGGCCGCTTGCCGCCCAATACGAGCCTTGCCCGGGCTCTTGCGCGGGACGGATTTGCGCGCAGTCGCGCGCTTGCGCGGAGCGGCCGCTCGCACATGGCGGGCGGCGCGAGGCTTCGCCGTGCGCGCGGCACGCGGTGCCGCGGGCTCGACGCCGCGCAGCTGATCGATGATCGCGGGATTTTCCAGGGTCGAGATGTCCTGGCTTATTTCCTCACCGCGCGCAAGCGCCCGCAATAGACGGCGCATGATTTTTCCCGAGCGCGTCTTCGGCAGATTTTCGGCGAAACGGATTTCATCGGGCTTGGCGATCGCGCCGAGCGCCTCGCCCACCCACGCGCGCAGTTCCGCCGTGAGTGCATGGGTATGGGCGCCGGAGGGACGCGCGCCCCGGCATACGACATAGGCGAAAATGGCTTCGCCCTTGATCTCGTGCGGTTTGCCGACGACGGCCGCTTCGGCGACGCGCGGATGCGAGACCAGTGCGGATTCGACTTCCATTGTCCCCAGCCGGTGGCCCGCGACATTCAGGACGTCATCGATTCGCCCCATGATCCAGTAGTACCCGTCCTTGTCGCGACGGGCACTGTCGCCCGCGACATAGTAGCGATTCTGAAATTTCTTCCAGTAGGTGCTCAGATAGCGCGCGTTATCGCCCCAGATGGTGCGCAGCATCGACGGCCAGGGCTTGCGGATGACGAGATAGCCGCCCGTGTCGGCGCGGGTTACCGGGCGCCCGCGATTGTCGACGATGTCCGCCTCTATTCCGGGCAGCGGCCTGGTACAGGATCCGGGCTTGGTGGCGGTAACGCCAGGAAGCGGCGAGATCATGATTGAGCCGGTTTCGGTCTGCCACCAGGTGTCAACAATGGGGCAACGGCCGCGCCCGATCACGCGCTGGTACCAGATCCATGCCTCCGGATTGATGGGCTCGCCGACGCTGCCGAGGAGTCGCAGTCGTGACAGGTCGTAGCGCGCGGGCAGTTCGTCACCGAGCTTCATGAGAGCGCGTATGGCCGTCGGGGCCGTATAGAAAACAGTTACGCGGTGCTCTTGGCACATCTTCCACCAGCGTCCGCCATCCGGGACGGTGGGAGCGCCTTCATACATGACGACCGTCGCGCCCGCCGCCAATGGACCATAGGCAACATAGCTGTGCCCGGTGATCCAGCCGACATCGGCCGTGCACCAGAACACATCGTCGGCGCGCAGATCAAAGACCCATTGCGTGGTGAGCTTTGCGCCGAGCAGGTAACCCGCGCTCGAGTGCTGAATGCCCTTGGGCTTGCCCGTCGAACCTGACGTGTACAAGAGAAACAGCGGATGTTCGGCATCAACCGTCTGCGGCTCGCACGCCGGCGACTGGCCTGCGACTACGTCGTGCCACCACACGTCGCGTTGCGCATCCATGTGCACGTCCGCACCGGTGCGCCGGTATACGATGACGCGCTCGATCGTCGGACAGCCCCCGGCAAGCGCCTGGTCCGCCGCGGCCTTCAATTCAACGATGTTTCCGCCGCGGCGTCCGCCATCGGCCGTAATCAGGAGCTTGGCGCCGGCATCTTCGATGCGATCCTTGAGGGATGAGGCCGAAAAGCCGCCGAACACCACCGAATGGATCGCGCCAATGCGCGCGCAGGCGTGCATCGCGACGACCACTTCGGGAACGAGCGGCATGTAGATGACGACGCGGTCGCCGGAGCGCACGCCCTGCGCTTTCAACGCATTGGCGCAGCGGCACACTTCGGCGTGCAGCTCGCGATAGCTCAGACGGCGGACATCGCCGGGCTCGCCCTCGAAAATCAGAGCCGTTTGATGGCCGCGCTCGGCGAGGTGCACGTCCAGGCAGTTGTACGAGACATTGAGGCGCCCATCAGCGAACCAGCGGTAGTTGGGGGCGCGCGAGTCATCGAACGTTTTTGTAAAGGGCGTTTGCCACACCAATTCGCGGCGTGCGAGCTCTTCCCAGAACCCGAGGTAGTCGGTGGCGGCCTTTTTATAAAGGGCATCTGCGGCGGCGGGTGTCACACGCACTCGCGCGGTGAACTCGGCCGGCGGCGGAAAACTACGCTCTTCCAGCAAGACCGATTTGATGTCCTCGTGGGCCATGATCTCCCCCTTCCACGAATAATTCGCCGCTCGGCACGGCAAGCATACCGTAGCTGCAAACACCGTGGCCAAGGCTCGCAGCCCTCCAGACGAAGTCCTTGGCCGGACCCCGTTTATGGGGTAGAACCGCCCCACGGCCCTCGCCGCATAAGAACCGAAGTAGGCTCAGGATGGCCGCATTCATCTTTGCATGTTGGCGCCGCTCCCGGTGGACCGCCGGCGTGTTGCTGGGAGTGCTGCTCCACGCCTGCAGCGTCCACGAAGCGCCGCGGCCGATCCTCGCCGAGACCTGCCACAGCATCAGCACGGCTGCGCCGCTCACGTTGCGCGTCGCGTCGCCGGCAGGCGGCATGCTGCGGATCGGCATACGGCAGCGCGGTATTTCGCTCACCGCTGAGCTCAGCGATCGCAGCGTAATCGCAACCGCAACCTCGGCGGTCGATCGTTACGGCGACATGACGCTCCTTGCGGACTCTCCTGAAGCACACTCCTACACGGTACACATCCAGTCGCGGGACTCGCCCGACATCACGGGGGAGGCCTGTGTCGCGGGTGAGCTCGTTGACCCATCCGACCGTGCAGGCCGCGGCGCTGAACGCGCCTTCGCGGATGGCGAGGGCGCGATGCATGCAAGACGCTGGCAGGCCGCCTTCGATGATTACCTCGCCGCAGCGAGAGGCTTCGACCACAGCAACCGGCGGCGCGCCGCCGAAGCCCGCCAGGTAATGGCGCAGCTTGCCTATCGGGAGCTGCATCGCAATCGCGATGGCTACGTGCTGGCACAGCGTGCCCTGGCGGACTTTGGGAGTGATGCTGATCCAGGTCTGCGCAGCGCTCTCGTCGAACTGCAGGCGACGATCATCGTGGAGTCCAATGACCTTGAACCCCAGGCGCGGCGTGCGCGCGCCTTGCAGCTCTTGGATCTCTCCGCGGCTCTTGCCAGGCGGGCGCCATTTGGCGCACGCGAGCTTGCGCGGCTGATGATCCTGCGGGGGTTCCTTGAGTACGCGAGCGGCGATTCGCGTGCCGCCACCGGATTTCTAGCGGCGGCCGCCGCGCAGTGCCAGCGCTTGCGCGATTGGGAATGCCACGCGCGCGCGCAGCAGAATGCCGCGGAGATCGCCGACGACAACGGCAACAGCCAAGCCGCGCTGCAAGGCTTTGCCGACGCGTTGAAATTCTTGAGCCCAAGCGTGGCGCCGCAAATGACGGCCGACATCTGGGACAATCTCGGCCGACTGCAAGGCTACGTCGGCCTCTTCAGTCTGGGTGAGCAATCGCAGCTGCATGCGATCCGCCTATACGCCCAGATCAACGATTGCGATGGTGCGCGGCGGGTGCTGTCGACATTGGGATCAATCCTCGTTCGCCAAGGCAGCGTTGCCGACGCCGTCGTTTATCTCAACCGCGCGGTGTCGCCCGACTGTGACGCAATACTGGCGGTCGCAGGAGCAGGCGCCGAGGGTCTGGATCCCCTGCACGCTCTACCAACGGTAACGCGCGAGACGGCGGAAGGCGCGGGCGTCAGCAGCGCCTGTAAGCACCTGCCCGCGCCGGCAACATTGTCGGCAGACGGCGCGAGCTCCGTGTTCCGTGCTCTGCTCGCAATCAACTACGCGGCTACCCTCGAGGGCGATGCGCAAGGAGCGCAGCGCTGCGTAGCAGCCGCCAAACCCTACGCCCTCACGCCGCGCCTGCAGTTGCGACTGGCCAACGCCACCGGATTTGCCTATATCAATAGCGCAGACGCCGCCGGCGCGCGCACATCCTTCGCGCACGCCCTGGAAGTTGCGGACGAGGCTCGACTCGCGCCGACCCATCAGAACCGCGAATTTGCCTATATTGGGCTCGCACGAGCGTCGCTGTTATCAGGACGCTCGGATGAGGCGCGCCGCTACAGCATGCAGGCTCTTCTGCTGGGCAGCGCGCGCGCCGATATCGGCCAGGTCGTCGGCGCGTTGGACGTTCTTGCCATGAGCCTGCGGCAGGCTGGTGAGCAAGCCGGCGCCATCGACACCTTACGCACCGCCGTGAATCTGATCGAGCAGGCGCCGATCGATGATCTGGACGCCGAGACTCGCGCGACTTTTCTCGCAACACAACATGGTGTGTTTGAAGATCTGACCGACGCCTTGGTTGCCGATGCTGAAGCGGGCACGGCCGACGAGGTCGCACAGAGCCGCATCTGGACGGCGTTCGCCGTTTCCGAACGCGGCCGCGCCCGCAGCCTGCAATACGCGCTGAGCGAAGCAAGGGACAACAGCCCCGAAGCCGCGCGTCCACCCGTCGGGGCGGCCTACCGGGAACTCCTGCAGCAAGTTGCCGCCGTGGCAGCCTCCAGCGCCGCACGCTCCGAATGGAGCACTGCGCTCACACAGCTGCAAAGCGCTTCCCTGCATGGACGGCAGATGTCCGAGCCCGTTACCGCCGACGAGTTCATTCCGCAACTTGACCGGCTGCAGGCAACCTTCATTGCATACGCGGCGGGGCGCGATGACATGTACGCCTTTGTCATCGATGGCGGCGCCATCCACGTCGTAGCGCTCGGGAATCGCGGCCGCATCAATATTGCCGCGGGCGATCTTTATGCGCGCCTGCACGATCCTGAGAGCGCAGCTTCGGACATTGAGCGCGCCGCGAGAAACCTGGCGCAGCTTGTCCTTTGGCCGCTGACAAAGAACGTAAGTAGAGCGCGTGTGATCTTCATTGCGGATGACTCGCTCAATAGCGTGCCGTTTGCAGTGCTGCCATGGTCGCAGGATCCGCAAAGCTCACTCGTACTGCAGCATGCCGAGACTTCCGTCATGCCCTCGGCGCTCTTCATGCTGCATGCCCCGCAAGTGCACGGCGCGGTGCGCGCTGCGCCACGCTTTGAGCTCATCGGCGATCCTATATTTCAGGCTGCCGCGTGGCGTCGTGACTGTTCCGGTGAGGGCGTCACGGATTCAGCGCCGCCAGTCGCAGCGGCGCGCTCGCGCTCCGCGTCCGATTGGAGCGAATCCCTCGCGCCGCTGCCGGGATCGCGCGCCGAGGTGCTCGCGATCGCGGACCTCGCGCGCGCTGCCTGGCCCGCGAGCCACATCGGCGTACACCTCGGATGTTTGGCAACACCGCGGGCATTGCGTGAGGCCGCCGCCGCGGGGCCGGATCTGCTGCACATCGCAACTCATGGTTACGTCGACGCATTGCGCCCGCGCCTGTCGGCGCTGGCACTCACGCGCGAATCCGGGAGGAACTCGGACAGCGGCGTATTCGGCCTGCTCGATATTCTTGATGCGCGCTCGAGCGCGCGCCTCGTGGTATTGAGCGCCTGCGACACCTCGCTCGGGCGGCTCCTTCCAGGTGAGGGTGTGCTCGGCCCCGCACAGGCTTTCCTGCAATCCGGCGCGGCAGCCGTGCTTGCGAGCTACTGGCGCATTGACGATGCCGCTACGCTGTCCTTCATGCGCACGTTCTATAAATTCCTGCTCACCGAGCATCTGCCGGCAGCCGCGGCTCTGCGCCGCGCGCAGCTCGAGCACTCGGCCAACGGCGGCGCGCATGACTGGGCCGGCTTTGCTCTTTTCGGCTGGCCGGACGGCGCGCTGTAAATATAGACGGACCACGCTGAGATAAATCGGCTCCTCGGGGCAGTTTAAAGGCTGCGGATCTTCTTCCGCACCACCCCCAAGGAGATTCCGATGCTCCGCATTGGCGCTTTATTGCTGTCTATTTCCGCGCTTTTTGTCGCCGTCTACCCGCCGGCAGTTCAGGCACAGACTGCTGTTCCCGCCTATTTCTTCAGCCATTGGACGGTGCAAAGCAATTGCATCCAACAAGGCTTCGATCCGGCGGAACAGACCCAGGTCGGGCTGCAATTCACCCTCTCGCCCGCAACACGCATGGCGGACGGATTGAGCTATCCGTTTCAGCCGATCAATAGCGCCACTAAATCGTGGCCCGATGGCTGGGCTGGGCTGACGGTGCAGTATCGGGCCGGAGTTCAAATGACCGACGTTCCGGCTGACTTCGTCTGCATTCCCGGTCAACCTGCCAGCTCCGGACTTCTTGCGATGTCCAATTACACCCAGTCGGCGGAGCCCTACTATGAATACGAGCACTGGTATGGCTTCGGCACGATCAACGGCGAGCCGCATCACTTCCTGATCTTCCCGCGCAACGTTGTTGGCACCGACAGCGCGATCATTGTCCTGCTGGATGCCGGCAGTGGCAATGTCGTGCTCGATCAGGACGGCACGATTCACAGCGAGAACAACTAACCGACATCATTAATAGATAAGACAGGGGGCGGGCCTGCGTGACAGGCTCGCCTCTCCAATAGAATGGCGGCATGCGTGGATGTGCCGCCTGCGCCCTCACCTGTTACCTCGCTGCGTTCGCCACCGGCGCGCAACCCGCCGGCGTTCCTGATCTTGCGGCAAGCTTCGCCTGCCGCCCGCAAAGCTGTTCGACGCTCATTCCACAGGCTTCGGTCGACGCTCCGCAGGACAACGACTGCGCCTACCGCAATGGCAATGAATGGTGGGTCGACTACGTGGCAGGCTCGCTCGCCTGGAGCAGGCACCCGAGCAAACATCCCGTTACCGTCGCAGTCTTTGACGATGGCGCAGCGATCGATCATCCGGCGTTGCGCAACCGGCTGTGGACCAATGAGGCCGAGGCGCACGGGAAACCGGGCGTGGATGACGACGGCAATGGCTACATCGATGATGTCCACGGCTGGGACTTCGTAGATAACCGCCCTATCGGCCCGCCGCAGGGCGAGTGTCGCGCGCGGCCGAGTCACGGCACCTTCATGGCGAGTTTGGTCGCCGCGGAGCGTAATAGCGGAATCGGCATGGCCGCGGCCGGTTCCGATGGCGCCCGCGTGATGGTGCTGCGGATCGTAGGCTGCGGGAGCGACCAGCGCGTCGATCCGGATCGCCTGAAACGCGCGCTCGAGTACGCGACCCGCATGGGAGCCCGGATCCTGAGCTTCAGCGCACACTGGAACGTGACCACCCCGGAGCTCGACGCGGCCTTCGCGGACATAGCCGACCGGCCGGATTCACCGCGGGCGGCGATTGTCGTGGCGAGCGTGCCGAACAAGGGGGAGGCGCAGGCGGGCTACCCGGCCGCCTATACCTTCAGGCGCATTGTCCGGGCGGTGCCGATCGGCGATGGCGACCACATCTCTCCCGGAACCAGCTCGATTCCGGAAGGGCTGAACTTCGGCGCCCCCAGCGCCTGCGTGCTCGGCGCGACCGCGGGGCCTGACGGATTTGCCATAGCGAACGGAAGTTCAAACTCGACCGCTATCTTGGCCGGGCTTCTGGCGGGCATCTGGGCGAATCCGCGGTATGCTAGGTTGACGACGGATGAGTTCCTGGAACGCGTCGTCCGAGGAAGCATGGCGCAGACCGTGCGGCGCTCGCGCCCGGGTCTACGACCTCCTTACCTGGGTGGTGTCCCGTTGGCCGATGCGTGTACGCTCTCAACCCAGGGGGAGGAAGCCGCAAAAGTCTGCCGCCGGCCAGTGCCGGAGCAGGAAGAGCGTCGATGAACTATAGCGACACTGTTGCAAGTGACTCGGCCCACAGCCGCGAGGGAAGCGTCTCCCTGGTCGCCGCCATTGCCGAACGCAGCGAATTGCAGGAGGAGCTGTATCTGAAGTTCCGACGGCCGCTGCTGCAGGTGTTCCAGCAGCGCCGGATCAATTTCGATGCCGCGCAGGATCTGTTGCAGCGAACCTTCCTGCAGGCGATCAAGAAGATCCGCTCGGATGGTCTCGACGACCCGAGCAACCTCGGAGGCTATCTCTACCGCACGGCAACCAAGCTCGCCGCGGCGTATTGGCGCGGGGAGCTCGCGCATCAGCACGACAACGACCGCGAACTCATGACGAACCTGCGCGACGAGACACTCTCGCTCGAGGAGCGCATCGATCACGACATCCTCGCCCGTTCGGTGCGCGAGCTCATCGAAGAGCTTCCCGCGCACCGCGACCGCGAGGTGCTCGAGCGCTTTTACCTGCGTGAGGAGCCGCGCGGCTCGATCTGCGAATCGTTGAACCTCACGAGCCTGCAGCTCAATCAGGTGTTGTGGCGCGCGCGCCAGCGCTTCGGCGAGGTGCTGCGCAAACATGGAATGTCGCGTGCTCCGAGCCTCGCGGCACAGGCAACAGACGGGTAGTCGCGATCATGGACCACATGCGTTTCAAAGCGAATCTGACGGCGGCAAGCTACGTTGCGCACGGCCTCGAGGAGAACGTGCAGGAGGACTTCGAGCTGCATCTGATGTCATGCGCGGAATGCGTCGACGACGTCGAGGCGTGGCGCGCGATCGAGAAGCACATGCCGCGCGAAGAGCGCGCGGTGCCCGCGCGCGCTGCGGCCGTACGCGCAAGTCTCAGTCACTGGCGCCTCGCCGCATCCCTGGTCGGCATCGGCATCGTCGGCGCCGCGAGCGGCTGGTACTGGCGGGGCTTTGCGGACCCGGAGCTTGCCAGGACCGCATTCTTCAACGCGGCCCCGGTGAGTCGCGGATCTGACTGCACGGCGCTCAAGCTCGCCCCGGATACCGAACGGATCGCGCTGCGGGTCGCCGGGGTTGCGAGCGACCGCCGGCTTGTGGCGCTCGATTCTAGGGGCGAGCCGCTCGCGAGCGGCTCCGGCGCGCGCCGCCAGGCCGATGGCAGCTGGCTCGTGCAGTTCAGCCCCGCCGCGCTCACGCAAGGCGCCGTTCGCCTCGAAGCCGCGGGCGCGGACGGATCCTCAGAGCCCTTGGCCTGCGTCAGCGCGCAACTCGTGCACTAGCGGCCGCGCCTCCTCTAGGCGCAGGGAATCTGCGCCAGCCGCTCGCTCTGGCGTCGCAAGAGCGGACCGAATCCATGATGATCGTAGAAGCTCGTGAGCGCGCAGGCATCGGGCGGCCGGCGGCGCAGGCCTCCCATGTCCACATCCAGCGGCATGTCGCATGCAATCATGGTGAGGCGCCGCGCCAGAAACGCCGCCTCCCGATGCTGCAGCAGGCGCTCGGGCAGACCCGGGGCGCCGCGCACTTTCAAGCGCGCGACGCGCTCAAGATCCGCATACAGATCCTCGAGGCAGGCGAATTCCTTCATGAGTGCAGCGGCGGTTTTGGGGCCGATCCCCGGCACGCCGCGGATGTTGTCGACGCTGTCGCCGGTGAGCGCAAGGTAATCGGCAAACCGCTCGGGTATGACGCCGAAGCGCTTTTCAATCTCGTCATAGCCAAATCTTTCGCGGTGCCCGTAGTCCCAGTAGTGGTCGCCATCGCGGATGAGCTGCGCCAGATCCTTATCGCGCGTGATGACGACCGAGCACACGCCGGCGCGGCGCATGATGGCGGCGAGAGTGCCGATAATGTCGTCCGCTTCGTATTCGGGGCTGATGAACGCGGCAACACCCAGGTGCCGGCAGAACTCGCGGCACCGCTGGAACTGCAGCTCAAGTCCCGGCGGCGGCGGTTCGCGATTCGCCTTGTAGGCCGGATAAATGCGGTTGCGGAATGAGCTTGCGAGGCGCTGATCAAAAGCCACCGCGATATGCGTCGGCCGCACCCTCTCCATGAGGTCAGATAGAAAACGCGCGAAGCCGAACACCGCATGCGCCGCGTTGCCGTCGCGGTCGGTCATCGCCGGCAGCTCGGAGTAATACGCCCGAAAGATGTAGACCGAAGCGTCGACGAGATAGATCAAAGCCGGCCCCGCGCGTGCGCCATCGCGCGCCGCGATCCTGCGGTTGAGGAATTGCTGAGTGCCTGCGGCGCGCTCAAGCCAGAGGCCGGCGCATCACGACAGCCAGTGCTGGATGCGCGCGTGCAGCGGGCTTGAACGCGGAAAGTGCGCGAGCAGATACTCCATTTGGTCAGCCAACACGCGCCGCCCCTTCAGGAAGATGTATTCCGCGTAGGTTGGCGTGAACGGCACGGCGATGAGCTGCATCTTTGCCTGCTCCGGAGTTCGCGAGGCCTTCTGATTGTTGCAGCGGCGGCAGGCTGCGACGACGTTCATCCACACGTCCGTACCTTTCTGGCTGAACGGACGAATGTGGTCGCGCGAGAGCTCGCGTGCCGCAAAGCGCATGCCGCAGTACATGCAGATGAAGGCATCCCTGCGGAACAGTGTCTGGTTGTTGAGCGGCGGCACATAGTCGTGGCGCGTATTGCCGGGATTGCCGGTGTGTCCGACGGTTGCGACGATGGAATTCACCTCGAGCACCGTGCGCCGCCCGGTGCGGGCGTTCATGCCGCCGTAGAGCTTGTAGAGCAGCGATCCGCAGGTGTATGCGACCTGTTCTTGATGATAGAGCCGCGCCGACTCGCGGTAATCGATCCATTCCAGCGGCATTCCCGAGATATCCGTGCGCAATACGAGCTGGCCAAGCCCGCGCGCCGCCGGGGTTGCGACGATGCGCAGATCCTCGATATAGCCGCCGTCGGCCCGCTCAAGATCAATGCCTAACATAGCTGCTGTAAGATACGGCAGAATTGTGCAAGAATTCAACGCTGCAAGGTCCTAATTTCACTGAACTTTAAAGTGGCGTGATGCAGCGCCCAAAAATCCGCGACGGAATATACGCATGGCTGTAATTATCGGTGCGCTGCGCGAGACAGCGCCGCACGAGACCCGCGTCAGCCTGGTTCCGGAGGTTGCGAGCAAATTTGCTGCCAGCGGCGCGCAGGTAATCATGGAACGCGGCGCAGGTGAGCGCGCGCGATTCATCGATTCGGCCTACAAAGACGTCGAATGGCTCGATTCAGGCGCGGCGGTGCTTGAGCGCGCGGACGTCGTGCTCACCGTGCAGCCGCTCAGCATTGAGCAGATCGGCAAGCTGAAGGCAGGCGCGATTGTCATCGGCTTCATGCAGCCGCATGCGCGCCAGGCGGAGATTGCACTGCTGCGCGAGCGGCGCATTACGAGCTTCGCGATGGAGCTCGTGCCGCGCATCTCGCGCGCACAGTCGATGGATGCGCTGTCCTCGCAGGCATCGATCGCGGGCTACAAGGCGGTGCTCATCGCCGCCAATCACCTGCAGAAATTCCTGCCGATGCTCACCACCGCCGCCGGCACCATCCGCCCGTCGCAACTGCTCGTGATCGGCGCCGGCGTTGCCGGATTGCAGGCGATCGCAACCGCGCGGCGCCTGGGAGCAGTGGTCGAAGCATATGACGTGCGGAGCGCGACCCGCGAGCAGGTGAAGTCGCTGGGCGCAAAATTTGTCGACACCGGCGTCAGCGCCGAGGGCCAGGGAGGCTACGCGCGCGAGCTGACGGACGAGGAGAAAAAGCGCCAGCAGGAGGTGCTCGATGCGCGCATCGCAGCGGCCGATGTGGTCGTCTCGACCGCCTCAGTCCCGGGCCGGGCGGCGCCCAAGATCATCTCGCGCGCCGCGGTCGAGCGCATGCGCGCCGGCGCCGTCATCGTTGACATCGCCGCCGAGCAGGGCGGCAACTGCGAGCTCACCCGTGCCGGTGAGGTCGTCGATCACGGCGGCGTCACGATCGTGGGACCAGTAAACCTGGCGGCGACCCTGGCCTACAACGCAAGCGAAATGTACGCCCGCAACCTCCTCAACTTCTTGAAGCCTGCCATCGACAAGGGCGAATTGAAGATCGACTGGAACGATGAGGTCTTTGCGCAGTCGTGCCTCACTCACGACGGCGTCATCAAGCACGAGGCTACCCGGCTCGCGCTCGACAAGAAGGTGCCTGCATGACCGGAATCATTGCGCTCTACATATTCATGCTCGCTGCCTTCACAGGCTACGAGGTCATCGCGCGCGTGCCGGTCATCCTGCATACGCCGCTCATGTCGGGGTCGAACTTCGTGCACGGCATCGTGCTGGTCGGCGCGATGGTGGCTCTCGGGGAGGCGCACACGCCGCTTGAGAAGATCATCGGTTTCATCGGCGTGCTGCTGGCATCGGGCAATGCCGTCGGCGGCTACGTCGTGACCGAGCGCATGCTCGAGATGTTCAAGGCGAGCGGTGCGCGCGCGAAGAAGGACGCGAAGGAGGCGCCGTGATCAGCGCCCTAGCCAGTGCCGACGCGCTCATCCAGGTGAGCTATTTCGTCACCGCGGTCCTCTTCATCATGGGCTTGAAGCGCATGAGCTCGCCCGTCACGGCACGCAGCGGCATCCTGTGGGCGGGCGCGGGGATGCTGGTCGCAACCCTCGTCACATTCCTCTATCCGGGAATGTCGAATTACGAGCTCATCATCCCGGCCATCGTCGTCGGCACAACGCTTGCCTGGTGGAGCGGCAAGCGGGTCGCGATGACCGATATCCCGCAGATGATCGCGCTCTACAACGGCATGGGCGGCGGTGCGGCGGCGGCGATTGCCGCGGTGGAGCTGTATCGGGGCGGCGCCGCGGGCGTATCCATCAGCACCCTCGCCGTGGTCGGCGGCATCATCGGCGCCGTCTCCTTCAGCGGCAGCGCAATCGCATTCGGCAAGCTGCAGGGCCTCATCCATGGCAGCCTGCGCTTTGGCGGCCAGAAATTCCTGACGCTCCTCATCCTCATCGGCGCGCTCGCGCTCGGTGCTTTGGTGGCGGCGCAGCTCAATTCATCCCCGGCCGTCATCACCGGCATCTTTGTGCTCGCGCTCGTGCTTGGCGTCAGCATGACGCTGCCCATCGGCGGCGCCGACATGCCCGTCGTCATATCCTTGTACAACGCATTGACGGGACTCGCCGTCGCCTTTGAGGGTTTCGTGCTGAACAATGCGGCGATGATCATCGCCGGCACCGTCGTCGGCTCGGCCGGCACGCTCCTGACGCAGTTGATGGCGCGGGCGATGAATCGCTCGCTTGGCAACGTGCTCTTCTCCGGCTTCGGTGATACCGCGGCGGCGGCCGCGGGCTCAGGGCCGCAGGGCAGTTTGAAGCCCATCGATGCGGCGGACGTCGGCGTGATGATGGCCTTTGCCCAGAAGGTCATCATCGTCCCGGGCTACGGCATGGCGGTCGCGCAGGCGCAGCACAAGATCTGGGAGCTCGCTCAGCTGCTCATGGATCGCGGCGTCATGGTCAAATTTGCCATCCATCCGGTTGCCGGCCGCATGCCCGGTCACATGAACGTTCTGCTCGCCGAGGCCGGTGTGCCCTATGACCTCATCGCCGATCTCGACGAGGTCAACTCGGAGTTTGAGACGGCAGACGTTGCGCTCATCATCGGAGCCAACGACGTTGTGAATCCGGTGGCGCGCACCGACAAGTCGAGTCCGATCTACGGCATGCCGATCCTGAACGCCGACAAGGCGAAGAACGTGATCGTCATCAAGCGCGGCCAGGGAACGGGCTTCTCGGGGATTGAGAACGGTCTCTTCTATCTCGACAATACCCGCATGCTCTACGGGGACGCGCAGAAGGCGGGGGCCGAACTCATTGCCGCCATCAAGGCGGTAGGCTGATGCAACACGGCTGGCTCGTAGGCGCAATGTTGCCGCTCGTGGCGCAAAGCGCGGTCAACACCGACGCGCTCAGCGTCAAACCGCGCAGCATGGCCGATGTGATCGCGGCATCCAGCAGCGCCGACTGGCGCAACCTTGATCCGCAGAACACGCTGTATTTGGAACTGCCCACCGGGCGTGTCGTCATCGAGCTCAATCCCGCGTTCGCCCCGCGCCATGTCGCGAATATCAAGACGCTCGTGCACGAGCGCTACTTCGATGGGACCGCCATCGTGCGCGCGCAGGACAACTTCGTCGTGCAATGGAGCGATCCGGGCAACACACGGCCGCTCGGCGGCGCGCAGAAGACCCTGGATGCGGAATTCTCGCGCTCGGCGAACGATCTCGCGTTCACGCTGCTGCCGGACCCGGACAGCTACGCACCTGAAGTTGGGTTCGCGGACGGCTTCCCGGCGGCACGCGAGCCGCGCACGCACTTGGCGTGGCTCGTGCACTGCTACTCAATGGTCGGAGTGGGCCGTGACAATGACGTCGACAGCGGCAACGGCACCGAGCTCTACGTCGTCATTGGCCAGGCGCCGCGGCAGCTCGACCGCAATGTCGCCCTCGTCGGCCGCGTCGTCGCGGGCATGGAGCAACTGTCGACGCTGAAGCGCGGCACCGCGGCGCTTGGATACTATGAGAAGCCCGAGGAGCGCACGGTCATCCACTCGCTCAGGCTCGCCGCCGATGTACCGGAGGCGGAGCGCTCACATCTTGAAATAATGCGCACCGATACGCATGCCTTTGCCGATCTGGTGGAGTCGCGGCGCAATCGGCGTGAGGAGTGGTACAAAGTACCGGCGGGACGTATCGACGTGTGCAACGTGCCGCTCGTCGTGCGCCCGCGTCCCTAGGGGCGCGCCGGCGGCCCTCCGTGGGGCGCGGGATGGACGCGCCGTGCGCGCACCCGTGCGATCATTTTCTGCCGCTCCGCGGGAGAGGCATTCTGCCAGCGTTCGCGCAGCATGCGGCGCTGCTCGGCCGGCAGATTCTGAAAGCGGTGGAAGTTGTCGCGCACGATGTTCTGTTCATCGGGCGGCAGCGCGCGGAAATTTTCCAGGCGATCGCGCACCATCGCACGCTGCTGCGGCGGCAGTGCGCGCCACTGTTCAAAACGCTGGCGTGCCTGGGCGCGCTGCTGCGGGGGCATCGCGATCCAGCGCTGGCTGCCGCGCGCGAGCGCCGCCTGCCGCTCGGGCGACAGACTCTGCCATTGGCCGGCGTATGGGCGCAGCAGCTGCTGCTGCGCGGGTGACAGACTCGCCCAGCCAACTGCTTGAGCCGGGGCAGGCGCGGGAGCTGGCTGCGCGAACACCGGCGCCGAGAGCGCAAGCAGAACGACCGCCACGACTGAACGCAGCTCGTTCATGGGTCCGCGACCTCGGCGGTATCGGGCGATTTCTTCGCCTTCACCACCTGCGCGATGTCCGTTCGAGCCAGATAATCCATCCACTCCTGACCTTCTTCTGCATCTACACTGCCCAAATACTCGAGTAGCTCCGCGTCCGCCGGCTGTTCAGGCGCGCGGTTGGCGACCTTGGCGGGGTCCGCATTGTCGGCAGATACGCCCGCCGGCAAGAGCGCAAGCCCCGCCAAAATCCACGCGATATACGTCGCGCGCCGATCAAACATCAGCTCGTCGCTTCTGGTCCGGCGTCCGCCTGCGCAACGGCCCATTCATAGAAGCCGCCGTCGTCTTGTTGTATGAGATCAAAAGTTTCGCCATCGGCAACCAGATCCAGATCTTCGACCGCGCTCGACGGGCCCTCGGCGCCCGGCACCATCTGGCCGGGATGCGGCGCCCACAGTACTAAAGCCAACGCCAGCGCCGCCACTACCCCGGCGGCGGGCGCAAATCCAAAGCTGCGCCACAAAGGCGTACGGCGCGGCCGCTCCACCGCCTCGAGCGCCGCATGCCGCGCCTGATTCAGCCGTGAGCGAACGCGGGCGTCGATGCGCGAGACGCTCTCGTCGAGGAGCGCACGCGCACGCTTCTCGAAGCGTTCGAGCTCCTCATCGTCGGGCGTCATGGCGAGAACTCCCCGAGCCGGGCGCGCAGCGCCTTGAGGGCGCGGAAATGGTGCGTCTTCACGCTGCCTTCCGAACAGCCCATGGCGGCTGCGACCTGGGCAACATCCATTCCTTCAAGATTGCGCAGCAGGAACGCCTGACGCTGCCTGCGTGGCAGCTCATGCAGGGCGCTTTCGAGCGCCGTCATTGCTTCGTCGAGTTCCAGGCGCCGCGGCGGTGTGACCTCTTCGCTCGGGGCCTGCGTGATCGGATCGAACGGCTCATCGTCTTCCTCGTCACGATGCGCGGGGAGCCACGCCATGATGCGCGCGCGCACGCTGCGCCGGCGCTGCATGTCGCGGATGCGATTTTCGAGAATGCGGTAGAAGAGCGGGCGCCACTCCTCTGCCGGGCGATTCGCGTAGGCGCGCGTCAGCTGCAGCATGGCATCCTGCACCGCATCGAGCGCATCGTGCTCGTGACGCAGCGACGACTGTGCGATCTTGAATGCCTTAAGTTCGACGCTGGCCAAAAACTGGTTGAGCGCGCGCGAGTCGGTGGTGGTATTCGAGTCCGTAAAGTCCACGTCGCCGTGCATTGCGACAGGCGTGTTATAAACAGACGCGAGCGTAGCAAAGGCACTCATGTTTCGTATAACGCGCGTGCAAGCGTTGCGGTTGACCCGCCCTCATCCCTCACGTAAGTCACTGATTAGCCGAGTGTTCTAAGAACATGAGCCGAGTCGCGGTCTGGCGCGTAGTGCTCGACACGCCACTGCGGCGACCGTTCGACTACCTGCCCCCCGAGGAGCATGCCGCCGGGCCCATCCGGCCTGGAGCCCGCGTGCGCGTGCCTTTTGGGCGGCAGCGCCTGATCGGCGTCGTGATCGCGGAGGCTGCATTCTCGGTCATCGCCCCCGAGCGGCTGAAGCCCATCCTCGAGGTCCTGGATCCCGAGCCTGTGCTCGACAGCGCAATGCTCGCGCTTCTCAAATGGGCGGCGGAGTATTACCACCATCCGATCGGCGAAGTGTTCGCTGCGGCGCTGCCGAAGGCGCTGCGGCTTGGCGCTTCCGCAAGCGCAACCCTGCGACGCTGGGTTGCAAGCGCAGCCGGGCGTGCAGCGCATCTGCAAGGCGAGCCGCGCCGCGCGCCGCGTCAGCGCGCCATGCTGCTCCATCTCATTGAAAAGGGGGGTTGCAGCGCGGCGGAGCTCGCTGCGCTTGCGGCCAACGCGCGCGCGCTCGTGCACTGCCTCGTTGAGCGCGGCTGGGTCGAGGCGCTCGACGAGCCGCTCATCGAGCCAGCCGCGCCGCCAGAAGTTCAGACGCAGGGATTTGATCTCAACGCGGAGCAGAAGAGCGCGGTCGACGCCATCGGCGCCGGGCTTTCGAGCTTTGGCGCCTATCTTCTGCACGGCATCACCGGCAGCGGCAAGACCGAGGTTTATCTGCATCTGGTCGCGCGCGTGCTGGCGCAGGGCCGGGGAGCCTTGATACTCGTGCCGGAGATCGCTCTCACGCCGCAGCTCGTCGGCCGTTTTCGCGAGCGCTTCGCAGCCCCGCTTGCGCTCCTGCACTCCGGTCTCACCGATACCGAGCGCCTGCACGCGTGGCGGCAGGCTTTCACGGGCCACGCGCGCATCGTGCTCGGCACGCGCTCGGCCGTCTTTGCGCCGGTGCGCGCGCTCGGTCTCATCGTGGTTGACGAGGAACACGATGCCTCTTTCAAACAGCACGAGGGCGGCTTTCGCTACTCGGCACGCGATCTTGCCGCGGTGCGCGCCCAGCAGGCGGGCGTGCCGGTTGTGCTCGGTTCGGCGACTCCCGCATTTGAGACTCTGTACAACGCCGCCGCCGGGCGCTATCAGCGGCTGTCCCTGCCGCGGCGCACGGCCCAGGCGCAGGCCCCACGCCTGGGTCTCATCGATCTGCGCGTGAATGCCGTGCAGGCAGGAATTTCGACTCCGGCGATCGAAGCCATCCGGCGCCATTTGAGTGCCGCGGGCCAGGTGCTGGTCTTTCTCAATCGGCGCGGATATGCGCCCACTCTGCTGTGCACCGCCTGCGGCTGGACGGCGGCCTGCAACGCATGTGACGCGCGCCTGACGGTGCATCAGGCCATCAAGCGACTGCGCTGTCATCACTGCGGCGCCGATGCCCCACTACCCGCATCCTGTCCACAGTGCGGATTTGCCCTGCGCCCCGTGGGCCAGGGAACGCAGCGCCTTGAAGAGAAGCTGGCAGAGCTCTTCCCCGACGTGCCGCGCTTGCGCCTCGATCGTGATGCCGTACGCAGCAAGGCTGATATCGAGGCGGCGATGCAACGCATGGTGAGCGGAGATGCGCGCATCCTCATCGGCACGCAGATGGTCACCAAGGGCCACGACTTTCCCAACGTCACGCTCGTCGTCGTCATGAATGCTGATCAGGGACTCTTCAGCACCGACTTCCGCGCTCCGGAACGGCTCGCGCAGACCATTGTGCAGGTTGCCGGGCGGGCCGGACGCGGTGACCGGCCGGGCGAGGTGCTGATTCAGACCGAGTTCCCGGATCATCCGCTGCTGCGCAGCCTGCTCGCAGAAGGCTACGACGGATTCGCGCGCACGGCGCTCATCGAGCGCGAACAGGCGCGCTGGCCGCCCTACAGCCGCCTCGCTGCAGTACGTGATTCGGCCAAGAGTGCTGCTGCGGCGCTTGCGTTTCTGACAGACGCGCGCCGCCTCGCGCGCCTGCCGCCTGGAGTGCGCTTGTTCGGACCGGTACCAGCGGCCATGGCGAAACGCGCCGGCCGCTACCACGCGCAACTTCTGATCGAAAGCGCCGACCGAGGCGCGCTGCACCGGTTTCTCGACAGCTGGATCGGCGCGATTGAGCAGCTGCCGACGAGCAGGCGCGTGCGCTGGGCGCTGGACGTGGATCCGCTCGAGCTATTCTAGCGAGCCCGCGCTGGTAGACTGCTTCGCTTCGTACCGCCGGACTATCGCTCGTGAAGCAGCATCTTGAGGAGCTTCTGCGCACCGCTCTCGCCCGCATGGGTGATGAGTCGCTGACGAGCGCAGCGCAACGCGATGCGATCATCGTCGAGCGCACCCGCGATGCGCAGCATGGCGACTTTGCAACCAATGTCGCCCTGCGCCTTGCGAAGGCGGCGCGCCGCAATCCGCGCGAGCTCGCGCAGGCGATTCTCGCGGCGCTGCCGCCAAATGCGCTTGTGGCACGCACCGCGGTTGCCGGCGCAGGCTTCATCAACTTTTTCCTTAGCAAGCAGGCCTACGCGGATGAGATTGCGCGCATTCATGCCGAAGGCGCGCGCTACGGGTGCAGCGCGTCGGGAGCCGGCGTGCGCGTGCTCCTGGAGTTCGTATCCGCCAATCCGACCGGGCCACTGCACGTCGGTCATGGCCGCCAAGCCGCCTACGGCGAAACCCTCGCAGGGCTTCTGGCTGCGGTCGGTTTCAGCGTGGAGCGCGAGTATTACGTCAACGACGCCGGCCGGCAGATGGACATCTTTGCACTCAGCGTTTGGCTGCGTTATCTCAAGATGTGCTCCGAGGAGCTCGCGTTTCCGACGAATGGCTACCAGGGCGACTACGTGCAGCCGATCGCGCGCGCGCTGCTCGCGCAGGAAGGCACGCGCTTCAAACGGCCCGCTGCTGAGATTGCAGCACGGCTGCCGCCGGATGCACCCGCGGGAGACAAGGAGAAGCATATCGACGCGCTCATCGCCCGCGCGCGTGAACTTCTGGGGACCGCTGGCTTTGGCGAAGTGCTCAAGATAGCGCTCGCCGCGATGCTGCACGACATCAGGAGCGATCTTAAAGAGTTCGGCGTCGAGTTCGATCATTGGGCCTCGGAGCGAGCGCTCGAGGACAGCGGCGCCCGCGAGCGGGCGCTTGCGCGACTTGAGCGCGAGGGCAATCTGTATCGCGAGGCAGGTGCGCTGTGGTTTCGCGCCGAGAAATTCGGGGACGAGAAGAACCGCGTGGTCGTGCGCGAGAACGGCCAGAAAACCTATTTCGCCTCGGACATCGCCTACCATCTGCAAAAGCGCGAGCGCGGCTTTCAGCTCCTGATCGATGTCCTGGGCGCCGATCATCACGGTTACGTTGCGCGTGTGCGCGCCGGTCTCACGGCCATGGGCGAGCCGGGCGACAGTCTCGAGGTCAACTTGGTGCAGTTCGTCAGCCTGTACCGCGGCACCGAGAAGATTCCCATGGGCAAGCGCGAAGGGCAGTTCGTAACGCTGCGCCAGCTGCGCGACGAAGTCGGCAACGACGCCTGCCGGCTCTTCTATCTGATGCGCAGCCACGAGCAGCACCTCGACTTCGATCTCGAGCTTGCCAAATCGCGCAGCAACGAAAATCCCGTGTACTACATTCAGTACGCCCATGCGCGCGTCGCGAGTGTGCTTGCGCAGCTCGCGGCACGCGGGCTGCAGTTTGACCGCGAACAGGGACTTGCACACATCGAGCTCCTGGGCAGCGCGCCGGAGGAGCTCGTGCTGCAGCAGGTCACGCGCTATCCGGAAGTCATCGAGAGTTGCGCGCTTGCACGCGCGCCGCACGGGCTCGTGCACTATCTGCGCGAGCTTGCCAACTCCTTTCATACCTATTACAACGCGGAGCAGTTCATCGTTGCGGATGCGCAGCTGCGCAACGCCCGGCTTGCGCTCGTGATTGCCGTGCAGCAGGTGGTGCGCAACGGGCTCTCACTCCTCGGCGTCACGGCGCCGGCGAGCATGTAGAAGGATCCATGGCAAAACTGACAGCTCGCGACTACAAGAAGACCTCGCGTCGTGCGATTGATTTTGCACGCATGCGCGAGTTCGGTGCCGGCGCGCTGATCGGCGCTGTGGTGACGAGCGCGCTGTTCTTGTACATGGGCGAGGTGCGCCGGGCTCCCGCCGAGGAGGTGCGGCCGCAGCCGCGCCACGCGGCTCCCGCCGATGCCGAGCCGATCGGCGCGAACTCGAGCGATGAGCGCTACGACTTCTACGAGATGCTGCCGCACTTCGAGGTCGTCGTGCCGGAGAAGGAACGCGATGTGCGGCACGACGTGCCGACAGCGCGCATCGAGCGGCCGGGCGTGTACGTGCTGCAGGCGGGCTCGTACCGCAATCTCGCGGATGCCGAGCGTGTGCAGGCGCAGCTCGCGAAGCAGGGCGTGGATGCCAAGGTGCAGCGCGTCGCCGTCGACAACGATGTCTGGCATCGCGTGCGCGTCGGTCCGATCAACGACATGAACGAGCTCAACCGCGTGCGCAAACAGCTGCAGGCCGCCGAGGTTGATGCGCTGGTGATTCGTATCGGGGATTAGACGTCTGGCACTGACGCGCCAATCTCTCCCGTGCGCCAACTAAGTCAATACCTTGGCCGGTGAATATGCGCAAGCAGCAAATGTTCGTGCTCAAAGCTATCGGGGGAAGGGTGTGAAAACTCTGCCGTGTATCAGCTTCGCCGTGGCTCTCGTTGCCGGATTTGTCTCGCTAAGCGCTTCAGGAGACGAACTCTCCACGTTGCCTTCCGACATTCCTGCACAGTTCAAACCTGTCACCGAAAGCTTCGACTACATCAAGCGCGAGGAGATGATCCCGATGCGCGACGGCGTGAAGCTGAAAACGTTCATCCTCATTCCGAAGAGCGCGCGCAACGCACCAATGTTGCTGAGCCGCACGCCGTATGACGCCGCGGCATACATTGCACGTTTCCACAGCCCACGCCTCACATCGGTGGTACCGGCGATGCTGGAAACGGCTGCAGCCGCCGGCTACATCATCGTGGTGCAGGACGTGCGCGGTAAGTACGGCTCCGAAGGAGATTACGTGATGTCGCGGCCGCTCAAAGGCCCGCTAAATCCAAGCGACGTCGATCACTCGACGGACACCTACGACACAATTGACTGGCTGGTCAAAAATGTAACCGCAAGCAACGGTCGCGTGGGCACGCTGGGCGGCTCGTACGGCGGCTTCACTACTCTGATGTCGCTCGTGCATCCGCATCCGGCGCTGAAGGCCGCTGTGCCGTTCGCGCCAGTCGCAGATCTGTGGATGGGCGACGACTGGTTCCACAACGGCGCATTCCGCCAGGCCTACTCGCTCGACTACATCTACGATCAGGAAGCGACCCGCAAGAGTGAAGAAAGATGGTCGTCAGGCGCCTACGACGAGTACGATTCCTATCTGCGCGCCGGCTCGGCCGGAGCGATGGCGGCATTGCACGGCATGGAGCAACTCGGCCACTGGCGCAACCTTAGCGAGCACCCTGCCTACGACGCGTATTGGCAGAACCAAGCTCTCGACAAGATCCTCGCCAAAGAACCGTTGAAGGTGCCGGTGCTGATCGTCTGTGGTCTATTCGATCAGGAAGACATCTATGGCGGCCCCGCGGTATTCAGGGCATTGGCGCCGCTCGATCCCCGCGCACAGTTCGTGCATCTGGTGCTGGGGCCGTGGAACCACGGGCAGGCGCGCAATGAAGCTCGAGGCATTGGACCCATTCTATTCGAAGGCGATACGGCGGGCTGGTTCCGCCGACAGGTGATGCAACCGTTTCTCGATCAATATTTGAAGGATGGCCCGCGCGCCGACCTCCCGCGCGCGCTTGTCTACGAAACCGGCGTTGACGGCTGGCGCCGCTACGACGCGTGGCCGCGCTCGTGCGGCGAAGGCTGCCCCGAAAAGTCACAGGCGCTCTATTTGCTGCCGGACGGCCAACTCGGTTTCGCCGCGCCGGCATCCGGCAGCGCACTCTTCGATGAGTACGTCTCCGATCCTGCCAAGCCCGTGCCTTATCGCCAGCGGCCGATTCCACAGGTCTACGGCCCGGACTCGACGTGGAGTGACTGGCTGGTGGACGATCAGCGTCAAGCCGCTACTCGCACCGATGTTGTCGTTTACGAAACGGAGCCGCTTCGCGGACCGTTGCGGGTCGCGGGGCAACCTTTCGCCGACCTGTACGCCTCTACCAGCGGCACCGACTCGGACTGGGTTGTCAAGCTGATCGACGTCTGGCCCGATGAGGTACCCGATCATCCGAAGTTGGGTGGCTATCAGCAGCTCCTGTCGGCCGACATCTTTCGCGGGCGTTATCGCGAGGACCTAGCGCATCCCCACCCACTGAAATCAAATGCGGCACTCGCATATCGGATCCGTTTGCCCAACGTTAGCCATACATTCTTGCCCGGGCATCGCATTATGGTGCAGGTGCAATCCTCGTGGTTCCCGCTCTACGATCGCAACCCGCAGACCTTTGTGCCCAACATCATGTTCGCCAAGTCGGACGACTATCACAAAGCAACTCAGCGCATTTGGCACGCGCCGGGAAAGATGAGTGCAATCGAGCTGCCGGTGATTGCCCAAAACTAATGATCGGGAAGTAGCCGAAACGGGCCTTGGTATGTCGGCTGACTCGATTTGCGACGGTGGCCATGTAAAAAGACGCGACGACCGCTGCGGGGCCAAGTCACACCATAGGAACCAGGCTGCGTTTGAATTCACGGCCAATGCTAGCCAACGTCTGCCAACGTACCGCGTGACACTCGGCTATGAGCCGAGGTGACGTGGTATCGGGCAACGATGGCTTTGAGTGGACTAGGCGATCGGAATCGCCCAGAGGAAAAGCCTCGCGACACTGATCGTGAACTCAAGCATTGATCGCCCATGCGGCACCCACAAAGCGCGTGTCGCAAGTCCGGAACAGCGGCGCAAGCTGCAGGCTCTAGGCGCTCTGCACCACTAGTCCTCGCTCACATTGCGGAAGTCGACACCGAGCGAGCGCAATTTGCGATACAGGTGCGTGCGCTCCATGCCAACGCGTTTGGCGAGCTGTCCGACCTTGCCGTTGCAGAGCAAGAGCTGCTGCTGCAGATAGGCGCGCTCGAACTGCTCGCGTGCCTCGCGCAGCGGCAGCGCCAGAAGGTCCTGTTTGACGAGCGGTTCGACAGAGGGCAATTGCACGGCAAGCTCCTGCTCGATTTCCTCCAGGCGAATCTCCTCCGGTCCTCCCTGAATCAAGAGGCGCTGCACGAGATTGCGCAACTCGCGCACGTTGTCAGGCCAGGGATAGTTGCGCAGCCGGTTCTGGGCCGCGACGCTGAAGCGCCGGAACGGCAAGTTTTCCGAGTCGACCGCCCTGTCGACATAGTGCCGCAGGAGCTCGGGCACATCCTCCGCGTACTCGCGCAGCGGCGGCACGCGCACGATGAGCGCATTCAGCTGCGCGAGCAGATCGCGCCGAAAACCATCGGCGCCGCGATGCTCGATGTCGGGCTGCGCGGACGACAGGACGCGTGCGCTCAAGGTCAGCGGCTGTGTGCCGTTCAAGCGCGTGAAGCGGCCCGAATCGAGCACGCCGGTCAAGAGCCGCTGTGCACCCGGCGGCAGGTCTTCAATTTCGCTGATGAAGAGAGTGCCGTTGCCGACTTCTTCCAGAAGCCCGGCAGGTACGGCGTGGCCGCCCTCTTCGCGCCCGAAGAGTCGCAGCTGCGCGTCCGTATCGCGCAGTGTGCTCGCGATCAGCGGCACGAACGGCCGCGCGCCGCGCCCACTCTGCTCGTGCAGGTAGCGGGCGCAGGCCTCGCGCCCCGAGCCGGGCTCCCCCACCAGCAGCACGGACGAAGAATGGGTCGCAATCTGCTGCAGCTGGGTGCGCAGTTGCTGCATGAGCCGGCTCTTACCCACCGGCACCAAGATCGGCGGAACCAGCAGCTTGCCGGACTGGCGGCGGCGTTTGCCGGCATCGAGCGCGCGCTCCACCGTGCGCAGGAGCTTCGCGAGCGACAACGGCTTTTCGACAAAATCGAAGGCCCCGAGGCGCGTCGCCTCAACCGCCGTCTCGACTGTCCCGTGACCAGACATCATCACGACCGGGCAGCCGTCGGCGTTGGCGGAGGACCATTCGCGCAGCAGCGTGATGCCGTCGACGTCTGGCATCCAGATGTCGAGCAGGACGAGATCCGGCGTCTGACGCGCCCGCGCGGCGCGCGCCTGCACGGCGTTCGCGGCGACATCCACCTCGTAACCCTCCTCGGAGAGAATCTCCTTGAGGAGGCTGCGAATGTCCGCCTCGTCGTCGACCACCAGAATGTGTGTCGCGCTCATACAATTTCCCTCCGCAACTCACCGCGTCGTTCCCGCGTGCCGGCGGCGGATCGTGTGCTATCCGTTACGGGCAGAACCACGCGTATGCGCGCACCACCCTCGGGCCGATTATCGGCGTCGATGCGCCCGCCATGCTCCTCGACGATCTTCTTCACGATCGCAAGACCAAGACCGGTGCCCTTGGGCTTGCTCGTTACGTAGGGATCGAACACTCGGCCCAAAAGTTCGCGCTGGAATCCTGGCCCATTGTCACACACCGTGACGACTGCGTATCCCGCATCGGGCGCCGCGCCCTGCTCGAAGCGCGTCGCGATCTCGAGCCGCGGCGTGGCAACACCGTCGAGGGCTTCCAGTGCATTGATGACGAGGTTGTTCAAAATCTGGCGCACGCGCCCGCGGTCCGCCTCGATGGCGTCGATGCGCTCGTCGAGCTCCAGGCGAATCTCCACGCGCGCATCATGCGAGCGGTACAGGTCCGCGACTTCGCTCGCGAGCTGATTCAGGCTGAAGCGCGTGATACGCATCTCCGGCGCGCGCGCGTACTCGCTGAATGCGTTCACCATCTGCTGCATGGTCTCGACCTGCTGCACGATCGTGCGCGTGCCGCGCTCCAATACTTCCGCATCCTGCGGTGACATGCTGGAGAGAAAGCGCCGCCGCATGAGTTCAGCCGAGAGCTGAATCGGCGTCAAAGGATTCTTGATCTCGTGCGCGAGACGCCGCGCGACCTCGCCCCACGCGGCATCGCGCTGCGCCTGCAACAGCATCGTGATGTCATCGAAGACGATGACATAGCCCAGGCCACGGTCGGCGCCCGGCTGCGGCGTGCAGGCGCACATCAACGTGCGGCGGCCCGACGCGCTGTCAAGATCGAGCTGCTCGCGCCATTCCTCACGGCCGGCGCCGAAGCGCACGACGAGCGCCGCGACAAACTGGCCGAGCCTTTCATTACCGGCAGTCAGCTGCGGCAGGGCGCGTCCGGTGGCCGCCGACAGATCGGTACCAAGGATCGCGCCGGCCGCCTGGTTCGCGATGCTCACCGTGAGCTCGCGATCCACGACGACGACCCCGGTCGACAGGCGCGCGAGGATGATCGCGAGGCGCTCGCGCTCGCGTTCGACCACACGCTGGCTGCGGGTCGCCTCTTCGCGCGCGCGCCGCAGGCGCTTCGTCATGTCGTTGAAGGAGTGCACGAGAAAGCCCATCTCGTCGCGCGAGGGCAGCGGCAGGCGTGTGCCGAAGTCGCCCTTGCCGACCGCGCGCGTGCCTTCGATCAGATCCTGAACCGGACGTACGAGGCGCTGCGCGGAGAAGATCGCGCCATAGATTGCCGCGAGCATCGCCAGCAGCAGCACCAACGTGAGAGTGAGTCTGAAGCTGCTCTTCAAAGGCTCACGCAGCGCCGCAAGCTCGCCGTACTGAGAATAGGCGTGCTGCACGGCTTCCGAGAGTGCGGCGAGCTGTGTCGGCACCTCGTAGAGCGCGACGAGATAACGGTCATCGGCCCGCGCGGGTGAATCGCTGAACGGCGCGGCGGTGCGAATCAGGTACTCGCCGCCCGCCTGCGGCTCAAGGCTGACATAGGCGCGCCGCTCACCCACCTGACGCACCAGATCCGGCGGCGGGCGGGTGGGCAGGGACTCAAGCGGATTTTCCATGGCAGCGGTGACGATGCGCTCGTGAGAGCCGTACACCGCCATTTCAAGGGCCGCGGTGGCGCGGCGCTCCTCATAAACGCGCTCGGCAACGTCCTCGGCCGTCGCATTGGCGAGCGAGTGGGCGAGATTCTCGGTGTGTCGCGAGTACTCGCGCACGCGCAGGTCCAACGCTGCGCGCGACAGCACGAGCGCATCGTTCAGGCCCTGTTTGACCTCAACGTGAAACCAGCTGTCGATGCCGCGATTCAGAAATTGCAGCGAGAACAGATACACGATGAGGAGCGGCGCCACGACGAGTGCGCCGAAAATCGCGACCGTGCGCGCCGTGAGGCGCGAGCCCGGCACGTGTGCGCGGTAGTCGCGCACGAGCTGCGTCAACTTGCGCGCCAGGAGCACCGTCAATGCGACGACACCGACGACGTTGAGCAGCAGGATCCACGGCTGCAGGCGGCTGAACTCGCCCGAGTTCTGCACGCTCTTCGCCAGGAGCAAGAGTGCACCCACGCCGACCGCCGCCCACAGCACGACGAGCGCGATGCCGCGCCAGCGTGGTTTGGGCGCCGGGGGGCCCGTTAGTCCGGGAGCGACCATGTGTACCACTCGCTTACCCGGTGCCAGTCGTCAGTCCAGAACATCAAAGCATGCAGCGATGCGGGCAGGCGGCCGCGGCGCACGCCGGCGCGCACGCTGATGCGAAAATGCCCCGCGGTCAGCTGCGGCTCGATCAGCACCGGCCAGCCCTCCACCGTACCCAGATCGGAGAGCGCCTCCGCGAGCGTCGCGAAGCTTTTCTGGGAACCGCTGCGCACCTCCCGGACGAGATAACGATCGGAGACGGCGTGGTAGTCAAGCTCACGCCGCAGCGTCAGCTCCACGACCTCCGAATTGAACCAGAAGCGCCGCTCGCGCTCGATGCGCGTATCAAGATCGACGGTGAGCGTCACGCCGTCGTGCAGGGCATCCCGGATCGCCGGACTCACGGGGTATTCGATGCGGGCATGGAGCAGGAAGACACCACCCTCCACGCTGACGTAGGCCGAGCGGACTTCGAGCACCCCGTCGAGCGCGTCCGCATGCGCATCGACGCCCCAGACGGCAAGAGCGACTGCAATGAGCATCGATCGTAGATGGGGTTGGTCGGCTCGTAGCATGGATGCAACGATTGACTGCGCTGCGCGCCTTTAGGTTCCGAGGGCTGTCTTTTCGAGGCAAGCATAATAGAACCCGTCCGTACCTGCCCGCGCGCCGGGCAAAAGTTGCACGCCTGCAACGCGCATTTGGGCCCCGGGGGGCAATTCCACCGCCGCTGGCAACGGCGCCAGGCGCGCCTGGCGCTGCGTCTGCAGGAAGCCTTGGACGACCGCTTCGTTTTCGGCAGGCAACACGGAGCAGGTGCAGTAGAGGAGCCGCCCTCCGGCGGCCAGCATTGCAAAAGCGGCGTGCAGTATCTCGTGCTGCATCCGAACGAAGCTTGCGATGTCTTCCCGCCTGCGCAGCAGCTTGATATCCGGGTGGCGGCGGATGACACCGGTTGCAGAGCACGGCACATCCGCCAGGATGCGGTCAAAGGGCCGGCCATCCCAAAAGGCCGCAGGGTTGCGGATATCGGCCACGATGAGCGTCGCCTGGCGGGATGAGCGCCTGAGGTTGTCCTCAATCCGCACGCTGCGCACGGGATCCACGTCGACGGCGACCAGCTCGCCCAGAGCGCCCGTGTGTTCCAGGATGTGCACCGTCTTGCCGCCGGGGGCGGCGCAGGCATCGAGAACCCGCATGCCGGCCCGGGCGTCGAGGATGCCCGCCGCCAGCTGCGCTCCGGCGTCCTGGACGGAAATCAGGCCTTCCTTGAACCGGGGCAGGTCGGCAACGGCCACCGCGTGTTCAAGCTCAATGGCCGCGGGTGCCCAGGCAAGCGGGCGGCCTGCGATACCGCTGCGTCCGAGCTCTTCGAGGTACTGCGCTACGCTCGCGCGACTTAAGTCCACCCTCAGGACGAGGGGTGGGTGCTGATTCCCCCCGTCGAGAATCATCGGCGCCTGCTCCGCCCATGCGCGCGTGAGGTCGGCGACGAACCACCCCGGGTGCGCGGTGCGGCCCGCGGTGTCGGCATCGATACGCTCAAGCAACCCCCTGCGCTCGGCGACGAAGCGCCGCAGTACGGCGTTCACCAGGCCCGCGGCCGCGTGGCGCCCGATGAGCCGCGCCGCCTCAACCGCCAGATGCACCGTGAGCTCCGGGGCGTTGCGCGAGTACTCGATCTGATGCGCGCTTGCGATGAGGAGTGCCCGCACTTCCGGGGTGAGTTTCCCCGGCCGGTCAATGAGTAATTCCAGGGCGGGCGCAAGGCGCAGATACCATCGCAGACTGCCCAGCGTTATCGCGCGGACCGCCGCCCGATTCGGCGAATCCTGAGACGCTGCAAGCGCTTTATCCGATGATTGTCCCGCCGACGAAACAGCCATCAACGCACGCGCGGCTTCCGCCAGCGTCATCGCGCCCGGCGGAGGCCCGGTGCGCACTGCGACGCCTTCATCTGCGGGCATGGCTGTCATTAGCCCAGCCGCTCGCCCAGTAGCGCACGGCTGCCCGCAAACTCGCGCGCGGGCACTGCCCGGCGTCCCGGGCGCTGCACCTGGGTCAGCGCCAGGCAACCCTGACCGCACTGCACGGCGACCGCATCGTCGAGCACGGCTGTAACGGTACCCGGGAGCGCAGCGGGGAGCGCCGTCCCGTCATGGATGCGGGCGGCGACGATGCGCAGCTGATCGTCTTCAAAGCGCGTCTGGGCGATGGGCCAGGGATTGAAGGCCCGTATCTGTCGATCGATCTCGATGGCGCTCCTTGCCCAGTCGATGTCGGCCTCGGACTTGGCGATCTTGGCAGCGTAGCTCACCCCTTCCAGGGGCTGTGGGTTCGGCTGCAACAGGTCGGCCGCGAGCGCATCCAAACCCTCAAGCAGGGTGCGCGCGCCGAGCGCGGCCAGCTTCTCGTGCAGGGCGCGGGAGGTATCGATCGCGCTTATGCCGATGGATCTCTGCAGCAGAATCGGCCCCGCATCAAGTGCGGCCTCCATGCGCATGAGCGTTATTCCGGTCGCGGCGTCCCCCGCGAGCAGCGCCCGCTGAATCGGCGCCGCGCCGCGCCAGCGTGGCAGGAGCGAGGCGTGAATGTTGATGCTCCCGAGGCGCGGGGCATCGAGCAGTATCTGCGGAAGAATGAGACCGTAGGCGACCACCACCAGGACGTCCGCGCGCCAGCTCGTGAGCACATCGAGCGCGGCGCCGCCCTTGAGCGTCGCCGGCTGGGACACCGGCACGTCGGCCGCGAGCGCCGCCTCCTTCACCGGGCTTGCGCTGATGCGCTGGCCGCGGCCACGCGGCCGATCCGGCCGCGTGAAAACTCCGACCACGGGGTGGTGCGAGCCGAGCAGCGCCTGCAATGACGTGCGCGCGAACTCAGGCGTTCCTGCAAATGCAACGCGCAGCGCGGTCACAACGCAAACCTGCGCAAGGTGTGATCAGTAAGCCCGCGCGCCCGCGCTCTGGCGCGTGCGCGCGCCGCGCTCTTTGCGCTCCTTCTCAAGCTTCTTGCGAATCCGCTCGCGGCGCAGGTCCGACAGATAATCAACGAACAGCTTGCCCTCGAGGTGATCGAGCTCATGCTGCACGCACACGCCGAGGATCTCGTCGAAGTCGCGCTCAAATACCTGTCCGGCGCGATCCTGCGCGCGCACGCGCACACGCACGGCGCGCTCCACCTCTTCAAAGATGTCGGGCACGGACAAGCAGCCCTCCTCGACGCTGTTTACCCCATCGCGGGTGAGGATCTGCGGATTGACGAGGACCAGCGGCTGGTCGCGCTCCGCGGAGACGTCCACGACAATGACCCTCTGATGCACATCAATCTGGGTCGCCGCGAGGCCGATCCCGGGAGCGGCGTACATGGTTTCGAGCAGGTCATCGACGAGCCGGCCAAGCTCGGCGCCAAAGTCGGTAACCGGCTGCGCCTTCGTGCGCAGTCGCGGGTCGGGATATTCAAGAATGGTGCGCAAGGCCATGGTGTGACTCGTAATGCTCGTGTATTTGACTCGAAAATGCTGCTAATGTTCTGAAGCGTGAAGAGAAAATCGGCCCGGCGTCGAGGGATTTGGCACCGCGACGGCCGCCGTGATCCAGTGCACAAAGTGAACATTAAGCCGTGTGCGCCGGACCTGACCCGATTATAACAGCGGGGTTGCCGGCCCCTCCCGGATGTAAGGAGCGGAGGATGTTTCCAAATCAATTACTTAAGGCTCGCCTCGGCGCGGGTCTGGCCGCATTGTTCATCGCGTTCGCCGGTTGCTCCGCGCATCGCGCACGTGACGAAGGTGCGCCTGTTGCGCCCATTCCGAGCGCGCCAGGGGCGAGTACTGAATCCACGGCTCCGCCGGACATGACTGCGACCGAAGCGGCGGTCGCCGCGGGCGGCCCGCAGCAGAGCGCAGCCTCCGACTCGGGTGCGACCCAGCCCGCTCCGGTTCTGAATCCGAGCGCGCCCAAGAACTACACCGTCAAGCGCGGCGACACCCTGTGGGGTATCGCCTCAATGTATCTGCGCGATCCGTGGCTGTGGCCGGAAATTTGGTACGTCAATCCGCGCATCGAGAATCCGCATTTGATCTATCCCGGCGACGTGCTCGCCCTTGCCTACGGCGCGGACGGTCGACCGCAGGTGCAGCTCGTCTCAGGCGGTCCTGCGCGCCTGGACCCGCGCCTGCGCAGCTCGCCGCTTGATGGCGCTATTCCGGTAATTCCCTATTCGGCGATCGCGGCCTTCCTGTCGCGACCTGCCGTGCTGACCGTGGATCAGGTGCGCCACTCTCCGCACGTCGTCGAGTTCAGAGAAGAGCACCAAGCCGGTGGCACGGGACAGGAATTCTACGTGTCGGATCTGAATGCCGCGCCGAATGCGCGCTTCACGGTCATGCACGTTGGCGAGGTGGTGAACGACCCGGACACTGGCCACATGGTGGGTTATCAGGGCATCTACACCGCGACCGCAGTCATCACGCGGCCCGGGAATCCCGCCAAGGGCCTGCTCACGGACTCCGCCCGTGAAACGCTGCGCGGGGATCTGGTGTTGGCCGCCACCAACGATACGCCGGCGACGCTCACCCTGCGCGCGCCGCACTCCGAAGTGCATGGACGCATCATCTCCGTGATCGAGGGCGTTCACGTCATTGGCCAGTACGACGTCGTTCTCATCAATCGCGGCACGCAAGAAGGGGTCGGTGCCGGTGACATATTGGCAATAGACACAGTGGGCGCCGAAACGCGCGACGTCGGCACCGGCGAGGATGCGGCGTATGGGTTTGGCCGAGGCAAAGCCATTCAGCTGCCCAATGAGCGTGCCGGCACGTTGCTCCTTTTCAAATCCTACGATCACATGAGCTATGGACTCGTGGTTGCAGAGTCGACTTTCGTGCGCATGAACGACGTCGTCCGCAACCCCTGAAACCAAGTGCCCGCGCGCGCTCCCAGCAGCGCGCGGGCGCCGTTCCCGCGCGGTGTATTGGACACGGCGTAGGAAATACTGTTAGATGCGCTCGCTTTAGAAACCGCCGCCATGGGCGCTTTACAGCGCCTATGTCGTTGATTCTAAAGGTCAAAAGGCGCATCGCGCCTCTCCTTGGCGGCCACCGCGGTTCGCGTACCACAGATGATGACCGGCAGCGTTCTCGACATTCTGATTTACGTATTTGACCGCTACATGCTCGACGCGGCGCCTGAGGTGCCCGAGCGAGAGGATCTGGCGCGCGACCTTGCGTGCGTCGGTTTTGCGCATGAGAACGTCGAGCGCGCGCTCGACTGGCTCGCCGATCTCGCCTGCGTACGCGAGCGCGCGCTGCTTGACACCGCGATCGACAAAAGCGCCCGTGCCGTGCGCATATTTTCCGAGGCGGAGTTGCTGCGGCTCTCGACCGAATGCCGCGGCTTTCTGCTCACGCTCGAACGCCTCGGCGTGCTGCAGCCGCTGCAGCGGGAAATCGTGATCGATCGCATGATCGCCCTCGATGCCGACGAGCTCGACACTGAGCAGCTGAAATGGGTCGTCCTCATGGTGCTCTCCAGTCAGCCGGGCCAGGATCTGGCATTCCAGCGGCTCGAGGATTGGGTGTCGAACGCAACTGCGAGCGGGCCGCATTGAAGCACCGTCTGCGGCGGCGCGCATGAGCGAGAATCTCGTCATAGTGGAGTCGCCCGCGAAGGCGCGGACGATCAAGAAGTACCTGGGCAAGGACTTCGAAGTACTCGCCTCCTACGGGCATGTGCGCGATCTCGTGCCGAAGGAAGGCGCGGTCGATCCCGACCACGGCTTTGCCATGCAATACCAGGAGCTCGAGAAGAGCGCGCGGCACGTCGATGCCATCTCGCGCGCGCTGCGCAAAGCCAAAGCCCTGTATCTCGCAACCGATCCGGACCGCGAAGGCGAAGCGATCGCGTGGCACCTGCACGAGATCCTGAAGTCGCGCGAGCAGCTCGTCGGCAAGAAAGTGCATCGCGTGGCGTTCTACGAGATTACAAAGAACGCCGTCCGCCAGGCGGTGGCGCAGCCGCGCGATCTGTCGCTCGAGCTCGTCAACGCGCAGCAGGCGCGGCGCGCGCTCGATTACCTCGTCGGCTTCAATCTCTCGCCGCTGCTGTGGAAGAAGGTGCGCCGCGGCCTGTCCGCCGGGCGCGTGCAGAGTCCCGCGCTGCGCATGATCTGCGAGCGCGAGGCGGAGATCGCCGCGTTCATTGCGCAGGAATATTGGACGCTCGACGGCGAAGGCGAGCATTCGCAGCAGCGCTTTCCGGTGAAGCTCATTGAATATCTGGGCGACAAGGTCGAACAGTTCAGCTTCGTGAGCGAAGCTCAGGCGCGCGAGGTCGAGCGCACCATAAAAGCCGCCGCGTGCGCAACCGACGCAACTGCCGGCGAGCTGCGCGTGCTGTCGATCGATCGCAAACAGCGGCGCCGCAATCCAGCCCCGCCGTTCACGACCTCGACGCTGCAGCAGGAAGCGGCGCGCAAGCTCGGTTTCAACGCACGGCGCACGATGCGTCTTGCGCAGCAGCTCTATGAGGGCGTGGACATCGGCGCCGACGGCAGCGTCGGTCTCATCACCTACATGCGCACCGACTCCGTGTCGCTCGCCGCCGAGGCGGTGAGCGAGCTGCGCGCGGTCGCCGCGAAGCTCTATGGCCCCGCAAGCGTCGCCGAAGAAGTGCGCGTCTACAAGACCAAGTCGAAGAACGCGCAGGAGGCGCACGAGTCAATCCGCCCCACCTTCGCGTCAATCACGCCAGCAGACATCGAGGGCAAGATCGATGCCGATCTGCATCGCCTGTACGCCCTGATCTGGAAGCGCGCGGTCGCCTGCCAGATGAGTCACGCCGTCTTTGACACCGTCGCCGTCGACCTTCTGGCAGGAGCGGACGGCCCCAAGCGCCATGTACTGCGCGCCAATGGTTCGACCCTCGTGACGCCGGGCTACATCGCGGTGTACCAGGAAGGCACGGATGATCTGAAGTCGGACGACGACGATCACGTGCTGCCGCCCATGAATGTGGGCGATGCAGTGGCGCTCACCGCGCTCAAGGCCGAGCAGCATTTCACCGAGCCGCCGCCGCGCTTCTCGGAGGCTTCGCTCGTCAAGGCACTCGAGGAATACGGCATCGGCCGGCCGTCGACCTACGCGACGATCATCTCCACCCTGCAGGACCGCGAATATGTAGAGATGGACAGCCGGCGCTTCATTCCGACTGACATCGGCAAGATCGTCAATCGCTTTCTCACCCAGTATTTCCACCGCTACGTCGAATACAGCTTCACCGCCGAAATGGAGGATGAGCTGGACGCCGTGTCGCGCGGCGAGGAGGACTGGAAAATTCCGCTGCAGAAGTTTTGGAAGCCATTCATCGATCTCGTAGAAAGCACCGACAAGAACGTGTCGCGCGAACAGGTCGCGCAGGCGCGCGAACTCGGCAAAGACGCGCAGACGGGCAAACCCATCACCGTGCGCATGGGCCGGTTCGGTCCGTTCGTTCAAATCGGCACCAAGGATGATGCGGACAAGCCGCGCTTCGCAGGTCTGCGCCCGGGACAGAAGATGGACCTCATCACGCTTGCCGAGGCGCTGGAGCTCTTCAAACTGCCGCGCACGCTTGGAACGACCGCGGACGGCGCGGTGATCCTCGCCAACGTGGGGCGCTTCGGTCCGTACATCAAATACGGCCCAAAGTACGTGTCAATGAAGGACGATGACCCCTATACCGTGACCCTGGAACGGGCGCTCGAGCTCATTCGCCTGAAGCTGGAGGCCGATGCGAATCGCCTCATTGTCGATTACGCCGATGCCGGCATCCAGGTATTGAACGGCCGCTACGGCCCGTACATCACCGACGGCAAGAAGAACGCGAAAGTGCCCAAGGGTCGCGAGCCCAAGTCGATCACTCTAGAGGAATGCCGCCAGATGCTGGAGGCGGCGCCTGCGCGCGGCAGCCGCTTCGGCCGCGGCAAACGCGCCGGCGCAGCAAAGAGCGCGCCCGCGAGCGCGCCGGCAGCAGCAACCGACGGCAATGCGGCAAGCGCACCGCCCGCGCACCACAAGCGTGCAGCGCGCGGGGCCGGCGCGGCTCGGCCCGCGACGGCGCGCCCTCAGGCACGCTCTGCGGCCGTGCGTCCGGCCGCCGCCCGAGGCGCGACGGTGCGACCCGCAGCCGCACGGGCGGCAGCCGCGCGACCCGTTGCTGCGCAGGCGCGGGCGCGATCCGCGTCTTTGAAGACCAAGCGGCCGGCGCGCGTATTGAAAACGGCGGCGAAGCGCGCGCGCGTCAACAAATAGACCAGCCAGTTCGCGCGCGGCGCCCGGGCGCCCGCGCACCATGCGATGCAGTACCGACATAGTTTTCATGCCGGCAGCTTCGCGGACGTCCACAAACACGTCGCGCTGCTCGCGCTCCTGGCGGCCCTGCAACGCAAGCAGGGCGGTTTTCTCTATCTCGAAACCCACGCGGGCCGCGGCGCGTACGACCTGACGCGCCCGAGAACCGAGGCGACGCGCGCGGCGCACAGCGCTCTTGCGCGTCTTGCCGCATCTTCCCCGGCGACGGCGGAGGTGCGCCATTATTTGGCGCAGCTGCAGTTGCTGCGCGCGCACTTGAACAATGCCAATGCCTACCCTGGCTCGCCGCTACTCGCAGCGGCGCAGCTGCGCCCCCAGGACCGTGCGGTATTGCTCGAGATCGTGCCGAGCGAGGCGCGGGCGCTCGTGCGCACACTGCGCGGCTACGGGAGCGCGCATGTCGCAGAGGCTGATGGATTCGAGCGGCTACGCGCGTATTTGCCGCCGCGGGAACGGCGCAGCCTAATCCTCATCGATCCGCCGTACGAGGCGCGCGAGGACTTCGAGTCCGTCGCGGCAGCGTGTGAAGAGGCACTGCGGCGCCTGCGCTCCGCCGTCATTGCAGCGTGGTACCCGATCAAGGATGCGCGCACGACGAGCGCATGGCTTGCACGCCTGGCGGGCAGGATCGACTGCGAAAATACGGTATCTGAATGGTGGCTCTATCCGCGCGATTCGCGTGTGTCGCTGAATGGCTCGGGCCTCCTGATCCTGAATCCGCCCTACCAATTCGCCGCCCGCATGCATCTTTGGCTGGCCGAACTGCACGCCGCGTTCAACAGTGCAGCCACCGGCGGGGTGAGCATCCGCACATTGACGACCCCGGCCTAACCTGCCCCCCCGGACGAGCGTCACACTGTCGCACTGCGCCACTGGTCGGAACGCTGCGGACTGCTGTATAAGGTCGCAATTGACGCCCACCCGATAGCAAATCATGCGCGTGCAGCGGCACATTAAGCGACGCTTGCGTCCACTCGCGAGAGCAAATCGTCGGAGTGCCCCATGAACGCGCCTCCGGATCAATACGGAGTCATCGGCCACCCGATCTCGCACAGCTGGTCGCCGTTCATCCACGGTCTGTTCGCGCGCCAGACCGAGCAGGCGATGGTCTACAGGCGCTTTGATGTGCCCCCTGCGAAATTTCGCCGGCACGTGATGCACTTTTTTTTGCATGGCGGCCGCGGCCTGAATGTGACCATGCCACACAAACTTGCGGCCGCTGGACTCGCCAACGAGCTCACCCCGCGGGCCGAGCGCGCCGGCGCAGTCAACACGCTCATGATGCAGGGCGAGAACGAGATCATCGGCGACAACACCGACGGCGAGGGACTGGTGCGCGATCTGCAGGACAACTGCGGTGTGCAGATTGCGGGCACTCGCATCCTGATTTTAGGCGCCGGCGGCGCCGCGCGCGGCGTGCTCGCTCCGCTACTCGCACTTGCACCAAGCGAAGTCGTGATTGCAAATCGCACCGAAGCGCGCGCCTGTACCCTCGCGCGCGAGTTCGCGGCGCTTGGCAACCTCATCGGCTGCGGCTTTGACTCCGCGCTGCTCACGGAATTTGACCTCATCATCAATGCGACCTCAGCGAGCACCGAGGGCGGTGACTCGCCCGTGATCCCTGCGACTCTGGTGAGCAAGCGCACCACCTGCTACGACATGGCGTACAGCAAGGAGAAAACCCCCTTCGTGCGCTGGGCGGAGAGCCATGGCTGCGCGCGTGCACTGCAGGGGTGGGGAATGCTGGTCGAGCAGGCTGCCGAGTCCTTCAGCGTCTGGCGCGGCATCCGCCCGCAGACTGCGCCCGTGCTGCAGGCACTCATCGCATCGTGACGAACTCTTCAGCGCTCGTCGGGTGAATCGCCACCGTATCGTCGAAATCGCGTTTGCGCGCACCCATGCGCAACGCGACCGCAAACCCCTGCAGCATCTCATCCGCCCCCGGACCAATCACGTGGGCCCCGACGATGCGCTCATCGTCCCCGACCGTCACGAGCTTCATATGAGTGTGCGGCTTGCGGATCGTCATGGCGTGGTAAAGCGGCACGAAGCTTGAGGTGTAGATTCGCACGGCCGCCCCGTGCCGGTCGCGCGCCTGCTCTTCGGACAGGCCGACGGAGCCGATCGGCGGATGGCCAAATATGACCGTGGGTATGACGTCGTAATCGAGCCGCCGCTGCGGCTGCCCGCCAAAGAGCCGGTCGGCGAGGCGCCTGCCCGCGGCGATGGCGACCGGCGTAAGCGGTATGCGGCCCGTGACATCCCCGACCGCGTAGATTCCGGCGGCGTTTGTCGCCTGGAAATCGTCAGTCGCGATGAACCCGTCGGTGCCGAGATGCACACCCGCGCGCGACAGAGCGAGTTCCTCGACATTGGGCACGCGCCCCACCGCCCAGATGACACTGTCGAGCGGCCCCAAGCGCCGGCCGTCCTGCAGCTCGGCTTCAAGACCCCCCTGCGGCAGACGCACGAGCTGCGCACCGCGACAGCCCATCTCAATGTCGACGCCCATCTCGCGCAGCATCAGCAGTGCCGTCTGCCCCAGGAGCGCATCGAATTGTTTGAGTACCTGCTGACCACGGATGAGCAGCGAGACCTTCGATCCCAAGCCGGCAAGAATCCCGGCGAGTTCCACCGCGATATAGCCGCTGCCGGCCACGGCGACGCGCTCGGGCCGTTCTGCGAGGTCAAAAAAGCCGTCCGAGGTGATCCCGAGGGCCGCCCCCGGAATGCTCGGCACGAGCGGTCGGCCGCCGGTTGCGATGACGATGTGCGGCGCGCCGAGCGTACGGCCTGCCGCCGCGATCAGTTGCGGGCCAATGAAACTTGCGCGTCCGTGGATGTGCTCGATCTTGCGGCTGGCGAGGTTGCGCGCATACATGCCGTTCAGGCGCGCAACGTAGGCGTCACGTTTTGCCTTGAGAGACGGCCAGTCGTGTCCCGCGGGCGTCGGCCGAAATCCGTAATCGACGGCGTCGCCCAGAGCCTCATGGATCTCCGATGCGTTCCACATGATCTTCTTCGGCACGCAGCCCACGTTCACGCAGGTCCCGCCGAGGCGGCCGGATTCGATGAGCGCCACGCGCGCGCCGTATTCGGCGGCACGCTGCGCGCAGGCGAGCCCGCCGCTGCCGCCGCCGATGACCAGTAGGTCGAATTGGTCCATGAAGCTGCCTGGAGAGTTCCGATGAAGTGGGCATGGTACATGTCTTCGTCGCCGCCTCAGCCGGGGCCCGCCTCGTACATGCGCCGGATTCGAGGAGGCCTTAGAATGCCGCCCTTCAAGGATGCCTCAAACAATGCCTAACCCGCTGCTCGCCGACCAGACTCTGCCTGCCTTCACCAGCATACGGCCCGAACACGTCGAGCCTGCGATCCGGGAGTTGTTGAGTGTGAATCGCGCCCGCATCGAGGAATTGGCGGGCCTGTCCGATCCGAGTTTCGCAACGCTCGTCGAGCCGCTCGAGGAACTCGACCATCGGGTCTCGCGCACCTGGTCGCCCGTCAGCCACCTGAATGCCGTGCTCAACTGCGAGCCGCTGCGCGCCAGCTACAACGCCTGCCTGCCGCTCCTGTCCGCCTATCACACGGATCTTGCGCAGAACGAAGCCTTGTACAAAGCCTACCGCGCCATCCGCGAGCGCGAGGAACACGTCCTGGGCCCTGTCGAGCGCCGCGTGGTGGAGCACACTCTGCGCGATTTTCATCTTGCCGGCGTCGGACTCGACCCGGAGCGCAAACAGCGTTTCAAGAACGTGCTCCTGGAGCTGACGCAGCTGCAGTCAAAATTTGAAGAGAACGTGCTTGATGCGACCAATGCCTGGAGCCACCACGTCACGGATGAGGCCGAGCTCGCCGGCCTCAACGAGACGATCGTGGCACAGGGGCGCAGCCGCGCGCACGCCGAACGTCGTGAGGGTTGGATTCTCACGCTCGACCAGCCGACCTACGTCGCGGTGGTGACGGACGCCGAATCCCAGAGTCTGCGGCGCGCCTTCTATGAGGCGTGGAATACGCGCGCCTCGGATCAGGGGCCGAGCGCCGGGCGCTGGGACAACACGCAGGTCATGGAGGATATCCTGAGCCGGCGTCACGAGGCGGCGCAGCTCCTGGGTTTCAAAAGCTACGCAGAATATGCGCTCGCCACGCGCATGGCGCGCAGCGTCGAGGAGGTCCTGAAATTCCTGCAGGAGCTTGCGCATACTGCCCGTGCGAGCGCCGAGCGTGAATTCGCGGAACTCACGGCCTTCGCCGGCCGGCCCCTCGAGGCGTGGGACGTCGGCTTCTACGCCGAGCGCCTGCAGCGCAGCCGCTACGCGGTGTCACAGGAGGAGTTGCGGCCCTATTTCTGCATGCCGCGGGTGCTCGCCGGCCTCTTTGATGTGGCCGAACGCCTGTTTGACATACGCATCCGCTCGCGCGACGGTGTGGCGCTGTGGCATCCGGATGTGCGCTTCTTCGAGATCGCGGACGCCGGCGGTCATGCAATTGGCAGCTTCTACCTGGATGCCTATGCGCGCGCCAACAAGCGCAGCGGCGCATGGATGGATGAATGCATCGGCCGCAAGCACATGACGGCGGGTTCGACGCTGCCGGTCGCGTACCTCGTGTGCAATTTTCTCCCCCCAAGCGGCGCGCATCCCGCACTGCTCACGCACGATGATGTATTGACGCTGTTCCACGAGTTTGGGCATGGCCTGCACCATCTATTGACCCGCGTCGACTACCCGAGTCTCGCCGGCATCAATGGCGTGGCCTGGGACGCGGTCGAGCTGCCCAGCCAATTCTTCGAGAACTACGCCTGGCAGCCTGATGTCTTGCAGCGCATTTCCAGCCACGTCGCGACCGGCGCCTCGCTGCCCGCGCAGTTGCAGGAGCGTCTGATCCAGACGCGCAGCTTTCATGCCGGACTGCAGATGGTGCGGCAGCTGGAATTCTCGCTGTTCGACTTCAAATTGCACGCCGGCTACGACCCGCACCTCGGCGGTCGCATCGCCGAGGTGCTCGCCGAAGTGCGCGCCGCGGTAGCCGTAACGCCGGTGCCACGATGGAATCGCTTTGCGCACAGCTTCGGACATGTGTTTGCAGGCGGCTATGCCGCCGGCTATTACAGCTACAAGTGGGCCGAGGTGCTCGCTGCGGACGCCTTCGGGGCTTTCGAGGAGCACGGCGTGTTCGACCGTGCCACCGCGCAGCGCTTCCTTGATGCGATCCTTGCCCGTGGCGGCAGCCGCGATCCTCTGGATGCGTTCATCGAATTTCGCGGCCGCCGACCGAACATCCAGGCGCTCCTGCGGCAAAACGGTATCGAAGCTCCCGGCGACATCGCCGCATGAAAAGCCGCGCACGCGTGCTCGCCGGTCTCGCCGGCGCACTCGTTGTCGCGAACGTGCGGGCCGAAACGCTCTACGTCGTCGATGAGCTCATCGTGAACGTGAGCTCCACAGCGGACGAGGGTGGCGAGCGCGTCGCATCAATTCGCAGTGGGGACAGCGTGGAAGTGCTTGACCGGCGCAACGCCTACTCACACGTGCGGCTGTCATCCGGAACTCAAGGCTGGGTCAAGACCTCGTACCTGTCCTCGGCGTTGCCCATGCAGCGGCAGTTGGCGGCGCAGGTTGAGGAACTCGATAAACTTCATGCGGAAGTCTCGCGCCTGCAAAACGAAACAAATGCCGCGCACGCGGCGGTCCCGCTCGCACGGCAGCTCGCCGTCGATCCGAGCGCCCCGTCCGCGGATCACAGTGCCCCATTCTCGCGCCCGCTTTGGCAGTGGGCGCTCCTGTGCTGCCTGCTGGGCCTCGCCGGCGGCTTCGCCCTCGGCTGGCGCATGCTCGACCGGCGCATTCGCCGCAAGTACGGCGGTCTGCGCATTTACTGATGCGCGCCGAGCCGCAGCGACCCCTGCAGCCGACGTTGCGCCAAGTCAATATTTGCACGCCAATTGCAGTATCGCAGGCGGCAGCGGACGGGCAAGATCAGTACGGGCCGCTGAGGGCAACTTTTGACATATACAATGCAGGGCGAGCAAGGTTCGTGCAGGAGAAATTGAAAATTGTGGGGCACGTCCCTGGCCTTATCGGCATGCTCTGCCTAGACTCGCGAATGATGAAGAGGCAAGGGTTGCCTGCAGCGACGCATGAGCATAATAAATGAGCGGCGCGCGACGCAGCGATTTTGACGTCAGCAATACGGTGCAGGTGAGCTCCCCGGGTGCGGTGCTCGGCGCCGTTACGGCGCTTTACAAAGAGACCTGGCCGCAGACCTCTCTGCAACCCCTGCAACACGCCTTCGATCACTTTGAAGAGCTGTTCGCGGGCATGGTACCGGGCTACTTTGGCGTCGACACGGTCTATCACGACCGGCAGCACACCCTCGACATCACACTCGCCCTCGCACGGCTGATCGTGGGCTACGAGCGCCAGCAACAGCCTGCGGCGCGCCTGGGCGGAGAACGCGCGGTGGTGGGCGTCATCACCGGACTCTTCCACGACGTTGGCTACCTGCGGCGCACGAATGAGGCGGAATCCCGCAACGGCGCCGAGTTCACACGCACGCATGTCTCGCGCGGCGCGCGTTTCCTCGCGCAGTACCTGCCGACCGTCGGCCTTGATACCTGGGTGCCGGTGGCAAGCCAGATCGTGCATTTTACCGGCTACGAAGTGCCGTTCTCGCAGATCAACGTCTCCGATCCGCGCGACATCGCGCTCGGGCACATGGTCGGTACCGCCGACATGATCGCGCAGATGGCCGACCGCTGTTATCTGGAAAAATGCCGCGACCGCCTGTACGCGGAATTCGTGCTCGGCGGTGTGGCGCTGCCGATAGCCGCCAACGGCGGCCGCGAGGTCAAATACGCCTCGGGCGTCGATCTGCTGCGCCAAACACCTGAGTTCATTTCCGAAGTGCGCAGCAAGCGTCTCGACGGCGAGTTCCATCGTGCCTATAGGTATCTTGAGATTCTGTTTGACGGTCGCAATCCCTATATGGAATCGATCGACCGCAACGTCGCCTATCTGCGCCAAATCCTGCGCAGCGAAAACTGGATTCTCCTGCGGCGCAATCCGCCGATCTTTGCCGCCTTCGACGATCCGATGTCGACCACCCGCACTCTGCTGCTGGGTTACATCAAAAAGGCCTGGGCGGCGAATTCGAATTGATGCGCGGCGGATCGATCGCGGTCACATACCGCGTATAGATCTGCGGCAGCCGCGCGAGAACCAGCTCGCGGCCGTGCATCCCGCTCGCCGCAAGTGCCGCACTGAGGATCTGCGGCGTCAGCGCGGCGAGTGCAGGTTCTGCCACCGGCGCAAAGCTCAAATGCCACGGCTCCGGCTGCACGCCGCCGCGGTCCGTGGTGTAGGGCCTGAAGAATCCGAACGTTTCCATGTTGGCCGCAAGCCACGCGTCGAGCCGCGCGAACGGGCCGTTGGCGGCAAACTCCGCGGGCACCAGCTGCGGACGGTAGTCGGCGGCAACGGCCGCGCGATCGACGACGTCCATATCAGTGCCCCAATGATGGCGGCTCGCGCCGGGCAGCGCGGACCAGGTGAGAATGGCATCGATGAGAGCGCTCTCGCTCAAGCGCGCGTGGGAGAGCACGCGCCCGTCGCGATCGAGCAGCTGGCGCTCGCCGCTGTACTTCGAATTCCAGAGCACAAGCTGCCGGTCAAAGTCGCGGAAGCTTGAGACGATCGCAAGTTCGATGCCCGCGGTGCGCGCGGCGGCGCGCATGGCAAGCGCCTGCAGCGCCGCCTCGCTGTGCAAAATGCAGCCAAGCTCGGGTATTTCCCGCACGTGGGTGCTGCAGCGGCCAGTCAGCTCGAGGCTATTGAACATTTCCTGACTGATTCTAGAGGAACGCCGCTTATAGGGCTTGTTATGAGTCGGGCGGGTAGCAGAGGGACCCCCCCGCGGGTAATATCGTATCGAAATAGAGGGGCCAGCTGGCGCGCGTTCTTAAGGCGCGCTGGCGCAATGTCGTGAGTGCCGTCAGCTTAAAGATCAAATACGCAAGTGCCGCCTTTCTGGCAGTAGTGCTAGGGGCGGTGTTTGTTGGCGCGCTCCTCACGTGGCAGCACCGCGGCGACTCGCAGCAGCAGGGCAATCTTGCAAGCAGCTACGCGCGCCAGGGGGTCGCTCGCGAGCTGCAGGCGCGGGCGCAGGCCTCGGCGCGTTATGTCGCGGACGCAGCCGCCGCCGCGCTCGCAAGCTCCGACCCGTCAAGCCTCGCGCAGCGGCTGCAACCCTTCCTTGACGATCCGACGGTGGCCGCCATTACGGTGCGCGACACCTCCGGCGCGACGCTCTTTGAGTGGCATCAGGCACCGGCGTCCACCACACCCATCCTGCAGCGCCAGGCGGTCGAGCCCGTGCGCACCATGGTCGAGAGCATCCCCGGCGCCGCGACTCCGAAGACGCTCGGAGAAGCGCGCGTGCAGCTCGTCCAGGCCGCACCCGAGCGCGGCAGCGCTCTGACGGAGCTTCTCTCCGACCTGCGTCAGGCCGAATTCCTGAGGACTCTGTATCTTGCCGCGGCGCTGGTAGGCGTAGGCGCCTGCTTGGCGGCGATATTTGGCTGGCGTGCCGGACGCAGGATCGAGCGGCCGTTGGGTGCGCTCATTCGCAGCGCCGACCGCATCGCCCAGGGCGACTACACGCGGCCGCTTGATGTGCTGCGCCGTGATGAGCTCGGCGATCTGCAACAGGCGCTCGAACGCATGCGCGGCAAACTGCGCCAGACGACGATCAACAAAGACTACCTCTACAGCGTCCTCAACAGCATGACCGATGCTGTATTTGTCACCTCGCCCGACGGCGTCATCAAGATGGCAAATTCCGCATCCCGGCGGCTGCTTGGCTTCAGCGAGGAGGAATTGATCGGGCGCGCCATCAGCGCGGTGCTCGATGAGCGCGAGCGCCAGGGATTTGACCTGCACCAGGCGGCGCAGCAGACGAGCGAAACCGTCATGCGCACCCGCAACGGCCAGACGATTCCGGTCGCCTTCACAGGCTCGCAGATTGCAAGTGAAGACCCGCAGTTTCAGGGATGCATATTCGTTGCGCGCAACATCACCGACCGCAAGCGCGCCGAGCGGCGCATCCGCTATCTCGCCCGCTATGACGCGCTGACGAAGCTGCCGAACCGCATGCAGTTCCACCATCTGCTGCAGCAGGCCCTCGCACGCAGCCTGCGCAGCGGCCATGTGGTGGCGCTTTTGTATCTCGACATGGACCGCTTCAAAGAGGTCAACGACACGTTTGGCCATGGCTGCGGCGACCGCCTGCTCGAGATTCTCGCTGAGCGCATGCCGCGCGTGCTGCCGAAGGAAACGACTCTCGGGCGCCTGGCGGGCGATGAGTTCGCGCTCTTCGTCGACGGCTTGCCCGCGGATGTCGACAACCGCGGCCCGATTGCGCACCTTGCGCGTTCCATCCTGACCGAGGTCAGCCGCGCGTTCCAGTTGAACGAGCACGAGGTCTTCCTGACTGCCAGCATCGGCGTCGCATTCTGCCCGCGCGATGCGGAGAACGTCATCGACCTCATCCGCAATGCGGACGCGGCCATGTACTACTCCAAACAGAACGGCGGCAATACGTTTGCATTCTATTCACCGGAGATGAATGCGGCGGCCGTCGAGAGGCTCATGCTGAAGAGCAAGCTGCGCCGCGCTCTGGAGCGCGACGAGCTCGTGATTCGCTATCAGCCGAAGGTCGACCTGCGCAACGGCCGCATCATCGGCGCGGAGGCGCTGTTGCGCTGGCGGCTCCCGGGGCATGGCGACATCCCACCGTCGCAGTTCATTCCGCTCGCCGAAGAGACGAGCCTGATCCTCGACGTTGGCGAATGGGTGCTGAACCGCGTCTGCCGGGACTATCGCCAGATGCAAAGCGAAGTGGCGGACCCCGGCCGCATCTCGCTCAATCTGTCGCTGAAGCAGCTGCGCCAGGCAAGCTTCATCCTGCGCTGCCGCTCGGTATTCCGCCGTCACGGCGTGTCGCCGACTTCCTTCGAGCTTGAGATCACCGAGACGACCTTGATGGCCGACGCCGCGCGCACCGTGCGCCTCCTCGATGAGCTCTATGCGATGGGCCTGCATCTGTCGATCGACGACTTCGGCACCGGCTACTCTTCTTTGTCCGCGCTACAGCAGTTCCCGATCGGCACCCTCAAGATCGACCAGTCCTTCGTGCGCGACGTCAGCGACGATGCGGGCGATGCAACCATCGTTCGCACCATCATCGACATGGGACGCAGCCTCGGCATGGAAGTCGTCGCTGAGGGAGTCGAATCCATCCGCCACCTCGACTTCCTGCGCAAGCACAACTGCCATTACGGACAGGGGAAGATCTTCGGCGAGCCGTGCACGGCCGAAGATCTGCTTGCGCTCCTGAAGCGCCAAGCCGCCGGCACACTACCCTTCGCCCATCTGCTACCGCAGACCGAAGGGCTCTCAAGCCGCAGCGCTTAAGTCGCAGCCGGCAGGCGACCCATCGCCATCGCATCCAGGTCGCGTCTGCTGTGGAGGCTTTCGCTGCTCGCGATCCTCGCCGCTTGGGCCGGCACGGCACTCTGGCAGGCAACGAAGCCCATGCCGCCGGGCACGGGTCTCGCTACCGCCTCCTTTCCCATCCCGGCTGC
>Ga0302324_100001474_pt1 | contig 57220 bp, 38 predicted proteins | sample Palsa_T0_1_FD_201949 | JGI IMG/M metagenome (GOLD analysis project Ga0302324, IMG submission 201949) | Peat permafrost microbial communities from Stordalen Mire near Abisko, Sweden - Palsa_T0_1 | ecosystem: Environmental > Terrestrial > Soil > Palsa > Peat permafrost | place: Sweden: Abisko...
GCGGGCAAGCCCGCGAGCCCCCAAGCGATGCTGAGAATTCCCTGTCCTCACTGCGGTGAACGCGACTACACCGAGTTTCGCTACGGCGGCGATGCGACCAAGGTGCGGCCGGCGCACGGCAGCGGCGACCTCAAGAGCTGGCACGATCACGTGTTCCTCTTCGACAATCCGAAGGGCGCGCATCGCGAGTTCTGGCAGCACGTGCAAGGCTGCCGGCAATGGCTCGTGCTCGAGCGGGATACGGCCACCGATAGAGTCGGTCGCTCCTGGCTCGCGCGCGAGCAGAGTACGCGCGAGGCGCCCCGTGGCTAGCGGATCTCATCGCCTCGCAACCGGGGGCCGGATCGACCGAGCCCGTCCGATCGCATTCACGCTCGAGGGCCGGCGGCTGCGTGGATTCGGCGGCGACACGCTCGCCTCCGCGCTGCTCGCCGAGGGCGTGAGACTGCTCGGACGCAGCTTCAAGTATCACCGGCCGCGCGGTCTTCTTGCCGCAGGCGTCGAGGAGCCCAATGGCCTGCTCACGCTCGGCGAGGGGGGGCGGCGTACTCCCAACGTGCCGGCGACGACGGTCGAGCTTTCCGAGGGAATCGTTGCGAGCCGTCAGAACGGCTGGCCGTCGGTGGACGTCGATCTGATGGCGGCGCTGACCGCGTGCTCGGCACCCTTTCTGGGCGCCGGCTTCTACTACAAGACATTCATGGGGCCGCGCCGCGGATCGTGGATGTTTTATGAGCCCTATATCCGCCGGGCGGCGGGCCTCGGGCGGGGCACGCACGCACCGGATCCCGACCGATACGAGACCCGCCACGCGTTCACCGATGTGTTGGTGATCGGCGCGGGTCCCGCCGGCCTCGCGGCGGCGCGCGCTGCCGCCCAGGCGGGGGCGCGCGTGATGCTCATCGAGCAGGACTTTGCGCTCGGTGGAACCCTGCTTTCCACGCGGGCCGACTCGCCGCTCGAGCCGTGGCGGGTCGCTCTCGAGGCCGAGCTGTACGCCATGCCGAATCTTTCGATCGGGCTGCGCACCACCGCGCTCGGCGTCTACGCTGGCAACACGCTCGCGCTCCTCGAGCGGCACGATCATGCGCGGCCCGACTCGAGCCGCGGTGCCGCGCGCGAGGCTCTAGTCACGCTGCGCGCACGCGCCATCGTCTACGCGAGCGGCGCCGCGGAACGGCCACTGGTCTTTGCCGACAACGATCGGCCGGGCGTCATGCTGTGCTCGGCGGTGCGCGCTTATTTGAACCGTTACGCCGTGGCTGCGGGTCGTCGCGCGGTGGTCGCCACCAACAACGACAGCGCTTACGCCACCGCGGTCGATCTGGCGACCGCCGGAGTGCCGGTCACGGTACTCGATGAGCGTGCGAGGCCCTGCGCTGCCGTGGCGGAGGCGCTGCGCGGAGCCGGCATCGAGGTACGCGCAGGAGTTCGCGTGGCGCGCGCGCTCGGCGGCCGTTCGCTGAGGGGCGTCGAGTTCGAGGCGGGCGGTCGGACGGAGCGTCTCGATGCCGATATCCTCGGGATGTCGGGTGGCTGGTCGCCCGTGGTGCACTTGACCTCGCATACCGGACGCAAGCCCGTCTACCGCGCTGCGCTCGATGCTTTCGTACCGGAGAGCTATGCCGCGGGTCATTTTGGCGCGGGCGCGCTCACGGGGTCGCTGACGCTCTCGGCGGCACTCGCCGAGGGTCGCGAGGCCGGCCGGGCCGCCGCAGCGCATGCCGGATGCACGCGCGCGGCCGGCCCCCCGCCGGTGCCACCTGTTCCCGATGAGCCCGTGGGTTTCGAGGCCTCCCCCGCGCACCCGCCCGAACGGCGTGGCAAGGCATTCGTCGACTTTCAAAATGACGTCACAACCGACGACATCGCGCTCGCGCACGAGGAAGGCTACGTCTCGGTCGAGCATCTCAAGCGCTACACGACTCTCGGCATGGGCACCGACCAGGGCAAGACCAGCAATGTGAATGCGGCACGGTGGATGGCCGCTCTGCGCGGCGTCGAGCTGCCCGTGGCGGGCACGACCACCTATCGGCCGCCCTACACGCCGGTGTCGATCGGCGCGCTCGCGGGACGCCACATCGGTGCACGGTTCCGGCCGACGCGCCGCTCCCCCTTGCACGATTGGCACGTCGCGAACGGCGCCGTCATGATCGAGGCGGGACCCTGGCTGCGTCCGTGGTACTACCGCTGGGCGGGCGACAGCGCGGCCTCTGCGTACATCGAGGAGATGCGACTCGTGCGCGGCGGCGTCGGCGTGTCCGATGTGTCGACCCTGGGCAAGATCGACGTCCAGGGACCCGATGCAGCCGAGTTCTTGAACCGCGTGTACGTGAACGGCTTCGCCAAGCTTCCCATCGGCAAGGCGCGCTACGGGGTCATGCTGAACGACGATGCGACCGTGCTCGACGACGGCACGACGGCGCGCTTCGGCGAGACACGCTATTTCATGACGACGACCACCGGCCAGGCGCCCGAAGTGATGAGCTGGCTCGAGTTTTTGCTGCAGACGGCATGGACGGGTTTGCGCGTGCAGGTGGTCTCGGTCACCGACGCTTTCGCCGGTATGTCGCTCGCCGGGCCACGGGCGCGTGCGGCCCTCGAGCTCGCGTTCCCCCATCTCGACGTCTCCGATGCAGCTCTGCCGCACATGGGCGTTCGGGAGGTAGAGGTCGAGGGGGTGCGGCTGCGACTTTTGCGGCTGAGTTTCTCGGGCGAACTGGCCTATGAGCTGTATGCTCCGGCGGACCGTGGTGTTGCCCTCTGGGAGCGGCTGCTCGGACGCGCGGCGCCGCTCGGTCTCAAGCCGTACGGTCTCGAAGCGCTCGCCTCGCTCCGCATCGAGAAGGGTCACGTGGCCGGGCTCGAGCTCGACCACCGCAACACGCTCGACGATCTCGGCCTCGGCAAGATGGCCGCGAGCGGCAAGCCGTACGTCGGCCGCGAGTTGCGCGAGCGGCCCGATCTGCGCGCCGCGGGGCGCTGGAGTCTCGTCGGTCTCGAGTGCCTCGAGCCGCGGGCAAGACTTCGAGGCGGCGCGATTTTATTCGCGCGCAGCGATGCGATCGCCGGCCACGGACGCGGGTACATCACCTCGGTAACGTGGTCGACCGTCCTCGACAAGTACATCGCGCTCGGTCTCTATCAGGGCGGCCTCGCGCACGTCGGCGAGGAAATACTCTGCGCCTCTCCGTTGAAGGGCGAGACCGTGCGGGCGCGGATCGTGCAGCCGGTGTTCATCGATCCGGCCGGGGAGCGGCTGCATGTTTGAGAGTCGCTCGCCGCTCGAGGGACGTCTGGCCTTGGGCGGGCGCGACGGGGCCGAGGGTGCGCGCTCGCTGCGCATCACGGAGATCCGCGGCTGGCATCTGACGCAGCTCGGCGTGTTTGGGGGCGGCGCGCTCGCGCTCGCGCCGCTCATCCGGTCGGTCACCGGCGCGGCACTCCCGGAGTCGAATGGCGAGGTGACGGTGAGCGGGCCTCATCGTCTGTACCGGATCGCCGTCGATCAGTACTGGGTGATTTCGCTCGAGGAGGGCGCCGGGCGCACGCTCGAGCAAGCCGTGCCGCCGAATGCGGGCACGGTCACCGCGCTCACGGGCGCGCGGCTGTGTCTGCGGCTCGAAGGTGCGGCGGCGCGCGATGTGCTCGCGCATCACGTGGCGCTCGATCTCGATTTGCCGGAATTTCCGGCGGGGCGTTTTGCACAGACGGGCCTCGATCACGCGGGCGCGCTGCTCGATCGGCGCGGGCGCGAGCGCTTCGAGTTGTACGTGCTCGGCACATTCGCCGCCTCGACCTGGGACGTGCTCATCGATACGGCGCTACCTTACGGTTACGAGGTCGGCGTCGAATCCGCGGCGGCCGGCCGGTCGGATTCGCGCGGCCCACAATGATTCGGCCATTGACATCCTCCTCGCCCTCATGGGACGAGGATTCCTTCTGCAAGACGGCGATGTCCCGCCGCGAGGATATTTATGAGCTGCATTGACGTTACGATCATGGAGAGGCGCGCAAGGCTTCGCGTGTCGCTATCCCTCGCCGGCCTGAAGGCCAGCGTTTCTCGCGGAGAAATTTAGGATGAAATCGCATACCAAGGTCGCGGTAATCGGCGGAGGCGTCGTCGGCTGCAGCGTGCTCTACCACCTCACGAAGGCGGGCTGGAAGGACGTCGTGCTCTTGGAGCGCGATCAGCTCACCTCCGGCTCGACCTGGCATGCCGCCGGGGGATTTCACACGCTCAACGGCGATCCCAACGTCGCCAAGCTGCAGGGATACACGATCGGGCTTTACGATGAGCTCGAGCGCATCTCGGGCCAATCTTGTGGTCTGCACCGCTCCGGGGGCTTGCTGCTCGCCGATACCTCCGAGCGCATGGAGTGGCTCAAGATGGCGCACGGCCGCGCGCGCTACCTCGGACTCGAGACCTCGCTCCTGACGCCGGCCGAGGCGAAGCAGCTCTTGCCGCTCATCGAGGAGAAGTACTTCGTCGGTGCGATGCTCGACGCCGCGGACGGCAACCTCGACCCCTACGGTACGACGCATGCTTACGCGAAGTCCGCCCGCATCGGCGGCGCAGAGATCTATCTGCAGACCCGCGTCACCGCCCTCGCACGCCGCCGCGACGGAACCTGGGATGTCGCCACCACGGCGGGCACCATCAACGCCGAGCACGTCGTCAATGCGGGCGGTCTGTGGGCGCGCGAGGTCGGCCGGATGGTCGGTCTCGAGCTGCCGGTGCTCGCCATGGAGCACATGTATCTCGTGACCGACGACATGCCGGAGGTCATCGAGTACAACCGCGCGCGAGGTCGGGAGCTCCCCCACGCCATCGACTTCAAGGCCGAGATCTACATGCGCCAGGAGCACGGCGGCATGGTCCTCGGCACCTACGAGAAGGCCTGTGTACCCTGGCAGCCGCACACGACACCGTGGGATTTCGGCTCGGAGCTGCTGCCGCCGGATCTCGACCGTATAACCCCCTCGCTGGAGCTCGGCTTCAAGCATTTCCCGGCGATGGAGCACGCCGGCATCAAGCGCGTGATCAATGGTCCGTTCACCTTCTCCCCGGACGGGAATCCTCTCGTCGGGCCCGTGCAGGGTTTGCCCGGATTCTGGTGCGCCTGCGCCGTCATGGCGGGCTTCAGCCAAGGCGGCGGCGTCGGCCTCGCGCTCTCGCAGTGGATGGTCAACGGCGATCCGGGCTTCGACGTGTGGGCCATGGACGTCGCGCGCTACGGCGAGTGGGCGACCCGCCGCTACACGAATGAGAAGGTCCGCGAGAACTATTCGCGGCGGTTCTCGATCCGCTTTCCGAACGAGGAGCTCCCGGCCGCCCGTCCCCAGCAGACGACCTCGCTGTACGACGCGCTCCTCGCCGAGGGTGCCGTCATGGGCGACAGCTGGGGACTGGAAACTCCGCTTTGGTTCGCACCGCGCGGGGTCGAGCCGCGCGACGTCGTCTCGTTCCATCGCTCGAACGACTTCCAGCACGTCAAGGCCGAATGCCACGGCGTACGCGAAGCGGTCGGCGTCACGGAGATCGCGAATTTCGCGAAATACGAGATATCGGGACCGGGGGCTGAAGGGTTCCTGTCGCGCTTGATGACCAATCGCATGCCGCGTGCCGGCCGGCTCGTGCTCACGCCGATGCTGAATCCCCGCGGCAAGCTGATCGGGGACTTCACCATCGCTTGCGCGGGCCCCGAGCGATTTCTGATGTGGGGCTCCTCGCAGGCACAGATCTATCACATGCGCTGGTTCGAATCGCAGTTGCCTGCGGACGGCTCGGTGGGCCTGCGACGCTTCGATCTCGACCTCGTCGGACTGTCGATCGCCGGCCCGCGCTCGCGTGAGCTGCTCGCGCAGCTCACCGACGAGGACGTCTCGGGCGCCGCGCTCAAGTTCATGGATCATCGCGCGATGGATATCGCGAATGTGCCCGCGATGGTCAATCGGGTGAGCTACACCGGCGATCTCGGCTACGAGATCTGGGTGCGGCCCGAATACTTGCGACGGCTCTACGCCGAGATTCGCGGGGCGGGCCGTCCGCTGGGGCTCAAGCTCTTCGGCATGCGTGCGCTCCTCTCTTTGCGATTGGAGAAGAACTTTCCGACCTGGTATCGCGAGCTGCGGCCGATCTATGGGCCGTTCGAGGCGGGCCTCGAGCGCTTCGTCGATCTCGGCAAGCCGGACTTCATCGGGCGCGAGGCGGCGTTGCGCGAGAAGGCGAGCGGCGGCGCGCTCCGGCGCGTGAGTTTCGCGGTCGACGCAGCCGATGCCGACGTGCTCGGCGATGAGCCGATCTGGCAGGGCGACAAGGTGATCGGGTGGGTTACCTCGGGCGGCTACGGTCACTGGGTCGAGCGCTCGCTCGCGCAGGGCGACGTCCCGGCCGGGCGCGCGGGCGAGACAGCCAAGCGGGCGTTCCAGATCGAGATCCTCGGCGATCGGCGCGCCGCGACGATTCTGCCCGTGCCTTTGTTCGATCCCGCGGGCGAGCGCATGCGGACGGGTTAGGCGACCTGCGGATAGCCGCGCTCGAGCGCGTCGCGCTCGAGCTGTCGCACCTCGACGTAGTCCTCGTCGACCGTGAAATCGATGCCGGTGATGAGTAGCGCATCGCGCACCTGCACGAGCGCGGGATCGGCCAGCACCTCGGCAAGCGCCGCACGCAGCGCCGGCACGATCGAGGCGTCGCCCGCGCGTGCGGTCACGTACGGTAGTCCCGGGCTCGATGGAGTCCAATCGAGGATTCGCAGCCGCGACGTGAGCTCGGGATTGAAGCGCCGGATATGCGCATAGCTCACACAGTCGATGGCCGCCACATCGGCGCGGCCCTCGGCCACGGCACGGACGCTCGCGAGGTGGCCGCCGGTCAGTTCCACGGACGAGAAGAACCGTCCGTGTTCGGCGAGCGGAGCGATGGCGGCGCGCAAAAGGTTCGAGCCGCTGTTCGAGTCGCGCTCGTTGACGGCGCAGCGTCGACCTCGAAGGTCCTCGAGCCTCATGGCGGGATAATCTGTCTGCACGATGATAGCGCTTCGGTAGCGGCTTCCCTCGCAGCCCGGCGCCGCATAGGCCGGAATGGCGACGAGCCGCACGACGTCGTGCCAGGCGCGCGCGAGCGGATACTGACACGCCTGCCCGAACAGGAGCCGGGGGTCGCGCCAGGTCTCGACGTGGCTCATGTCGCGAGTGAGGGCGGACGGGACCTCGGCAATGCCCGCCGCGCGCAGGCGTGCGGCGATGGCCGACCAAAAATCATCGGTCGCCGCATGCAGCGGTGGAAAGTCATACATGGGCAGCGCGGCGATGCGTCGCGCGGCGATGCGTCGCGCGGCAATGCGTCGCCCGGCAATCCGTCGGGCGACGGGCCTTCGCAAGGACATCAGCCCGGGGCGACCGCGCCGGTCGCGGTGACGGTCCCGTGCTTGACGGAGGGAGGCTGCTCCATCGCCGGCGAGAGAGGAGGGTGCTCGACGTCGATTACCGGGCGCAGGAGATAGCGCCCGAGCACCTCGCGGTAGCCGCCCGCATAGACCATACCCGCCGTGCGCGCCAATGCATCTCCGCCATTGGCTTGCAGCTTCCGCCAGGCTGCCGGCAGCGCGTACCACGGGAGCGCCGGCCGGTCGTGGTGCACGACGTGCAAATTGTTGTAGAGGAAGATGAGCGAAAGCAGGGGGTTCGCCTCGACCACTGCCGTGCGTTGTGCAGGATCGGCGCTCGCGCGATGCTCGGCGAACGACCGCAGCAGGGTGAGCGCTTGGCCGGGGTAAACGAAGCAGGCGATATATACGAACAGATTGATCCGGCAGATCCCGACGACCCAGAGCAGCACCGTCGTCACGGCAACGCCGTGGGCCGCCCAGACGCGCCATTCCCGCCCTTCACCCAAGGCGAGTCTGCGAGCGGGGCCGACCAGAAAGGTGCCGGTCGCGATGAATGGCCCGAGGATGAGGCGTCCCAGGAGCGTGGTGTTCGCGCGGCGTAGGAACCGTACCGGGGCGCTGGCCTTCGCCATGGCCCCTTGCGTTAAGTAAAATGACTCCGGATCGACGAGCGGATCGGTCAGGATCCGGCCGGCAAAACGGTGATGCCAGAGGTGCGTACGCCGATAGAGCGGATAGGGTATGAACAGCGAGAGCGGAACCCCGCCCAAGAATGCATTGAGTCGCCGGGAGGCAAAGGGGTGACCGTGGATCGTCTCGTGCTGCAGGGACCCGTGCCAGGCGATCAGAATCGCCCCGAGCGGCACCACCGCCCAGAGCGGCAGGGAATGAAAATACCAGGTGACCAGGCTAAACCCGCCGTAGATGGCAGCTGCGACCGCAAGCGTCTGCGGCTCGAATCGGAGTCGTTTGGAAGGAGTTTCGAGGAGCGTTTTGGCCTTCATGCCGCCTAGCAGCATACCGCAGTGGCAGACCCTAATAAATGGCCTACATCACATGTGCGTATGCTCGATCAGCATAACGCCCCACAGGTCAGCTCCTCGCGGTTTCGCTCATGACGCCATCGATGAAAACCTGCACCAGATCGGCGAGGATCAGACCCCCGCGGCTGTTTAAGTGGATGCCGTCGCTGTGAAAGCACCAGCCATTCAACCTCGCCACCTCATCGGGCGTCTTGCGCAGCGCCAGGGTGCGAAATGCATCGCGGTAAAAAGGTGAAAATCGAAAGCCGGTGAGCGAACGGCGCGGGGAGGCGGACAGCTGTGCGCTCATCGCCTCATTCAAGCCGATATAGCTCACGCCTTCCTCCTGGGCGATGTCCTTGATCATGGCGTTCAACTGATCGCCGCGGCGATTGAGCTCACGCTGAAAGGGTTCCGCGGAATTCGGATCCTCGCCGATGGGCGGCAAGGAACATAGCGCGACCGTTGCCCGTCCCGAGTCTTTGAGCCCTCTGGCGATAGCGGCGAGGTTCTCCCGAAACCACGCGGCCGAGGGGTTATGCGGCAGCCGCTTGATGATGCGGAAGAAGCGCCGCGCCTTCGCCGACGCGAGCGCCAGGACGTCGTTGTTGCCGACCGCCACCACCACGATCCTGGGACGGCAATCGATCACCTGCGGCAATCGCTCGAGGACGTTGAAGGACAGATCGCCGCCCATGCCGAAGTTACGGAACGCGAAGCGCCGGTTCTGCGGCCGCTGTGCGAGCTCGATGATCCAGTTAAATGCCTGCCCTTTTCCCGCCGTGCTGCTCGACCCGACGCAGGCCACCGTGACCGGGGGCGCCATCAAGTCAGCGACAGGATCCAGTCCACCAGCACTCTCAAGTCCTCCTTGGAGACCGGGACCGGTGGCATCGACAGAGGCCCCCAGGCGCCCGAGCTGCCGTTCAAGATGTTGGTGGAAACCTCGTCGTGCGCGTTCGGATCGCTGGCGTAGTGCTTGGCGATGGCGCGGAGCGAGGGCCCCGAGAGGTTCTTGTCGATCGTGTGGCACTGCAGACAATGGTATTTCTGCATGAGCCCGAGGCCCTTCTGATCACCGACGGGCTCATCGGCCTGGGCGGCGGTGGCGGCGAGAGCGAGGAACAACGGGAAGACGCGCAGACGCATGGTAGGCTCCGTGGATTTATGGGTGCTATATCCTTTAGATTATAGAAATGCATCGAGTGTTGGCGAACTCTGGCGCCGTGGGCGCAGCACGCGAGCCCCCCCTCGGGGGTCGGACGGGTATACAGTTCAGGGGCTTTAAGGGATGGTGAGGACATGATTCCAATCACATCCTGGAGCGATACCCGCGGGACCGACCCCCCAAAATTCCAGCCAATGACCTCCATCACGCCAAGGGCAGCCACGTCGTGACCACAATTACGCGGGTGAAGTGCTGCACTGCAGTCTGGGTGTGAGCGGTAATGGGGCGATTCAGAAAATCCGCGCTGATCGGGGTATTGGGGTGGGGGGCAGCCGTCTCGGGCCATGCTGCGGACCAATCATTTGCAGATCGGATCGAGATGCTCGATTGGTCCGACCCGCAACGTGCCGCGAAGATGATCGAGGGTCCGGCTCTCGGCAAGGTGCGGGACTCGGATGTCCAGTTCCTCGAAGTGCGCGGCATGGTGTATGCCGACGTCCGCCGCGATGCCGATGTGGATGCGACGCTCGCTCGTCTGAAGTCGCTGGCCGAGGACGGGGATCAGTCCGCGTCCGTCGCGGAGCATTACGTCAAGGCGTATTCGCTCTATCAGCACGAGCAATACGCCGCCGCCAGCGCGGAGCTGAGCAATATCGACATGAAGTCGATCGCCTCGGATTCCGAGGCCTATCGGGTATCGATCCTCCGGGGCAACACGCTGCGCACGCTCGGGCAGGCGGACGCCTCGCTGCCGTTCCTCGAAGAGGGGCTGGACCTCGCGCGCGACATGCACGATGAGCAGCGCACGCTGCATGCGTTGCTCTGGCTGTCGCGCATCTACACGAACACCGGCAACTATGATCGCGCCTCGGAGGAAGTCGAGAGCGCCCGCAACCTCGCGCTGAGTCTCGGCGACGAGGCGGCACTGTGCGAGGTCGAGATCCGCGCGTCGGACGTCGCCGATCGCAAGGGAAATCGATCCGCGGAGCGCGCCGCGAGTCTCGCGGCGCTCGAGCATGCGAAGCTCTCGGGTAGCGACAAGTGGCTGGCGCGTGCGTCGGTAAATCTGTCGGACTCGTATCTGAAGTCGCACGATTATGCCGAATCGCTCAAGTATTCCAAGCAGGCGCTACCGATGGCTGCCGAAGTGCTGACGAGCGGCGAAACGACGATCGCCTCCTTCAACGAGGGCCTGGCCTACATCGGTCTCGGCGAGATCAAGGCGGGCGAGAAGCTGGCGGAGGGCGCGATTGCGGAAGCCGTCGCCGGCGACAATCTCCTCGATGCGCAAGACCTGCTGCGCGAGTACGCCAACGCCTTGGAGCGCGCCGGTTATCTGATGATGGCGATCCAGGTCTATCATCGCTATGACGAGATGGGCTCGAAGATAATGACCAGCGCGCGGCAGCGTGCATTCCTCGAGCTGTCGGCCAAGTTCGACGACGAGCGCCGCGCGCGCGAGCTCGAGCTGCTGCGGCGGGATAACGCGCTCAAAGCCGCGGAAATGCGCACCCAGACGCTGCGCCAGCAATTCATCCTCGCGGGCGCCCTGTTCTTGACGTGCATTTGCGGTGCACTGGGATGGGCCTTTGCCCGGGTGCGCAAGGCCAACGACCGGCTGCGCTTCAACAGCGAGCGCGATGCGCTGACGGGCCTGCGCAACCGGCGCTACTTCAACGAGCACGTTCTGAGCGTGGAAGGCGCACGCCCGGTCGGCGGCTGCGTGCTGCTCGCCGATCTCGATCACTTCAAGCGCATCAACGACACTCAAGGACATCCCGCGGGCGACGCCGTGCTCGCGACCGTGAGCCATCGCCTCTCGGCCGCCTTGCGGGAAAGCGACAAGCTCGTGCGCTGGGGCGGAGAGGAGTTTCTCGCCGTTCTCGACCCGATCACGCCCGAGCAGGCGGATCGAACGGTGGAAAGATTGCTCCACGCCGTGCGGCGCGACCCCGTGCTCTGGAACGGCCAAGCGATCAAGTGCACGATTTCCATCGGCTACGCGTGCTTTCCGATGGAGGGTTCGGACCTCGAGATCTCGCTCGAGAGCGCGATCGGCCTCATCGACAAGGCGCTCTACGAGGCCAAGCGGCGCGGCCGCAACCGCGCCTGCTTGATCCGTGCCGTGATCGCACAGAACAAGCAGGATCTCACCATCCTCTGCGACGATTTCGAATCGGCGACGGCGGATCGGCGCATTCAGCTCGTCGACATGGGCAGCGCGGCGTAGTGGCCGGCACCGCCGTTTCCGTGCCCCTCACGGAATGGCAGCCCACCGCCTCCGGCAACGCGGAGATCCTGCTCACCGCCGTGGCGGGGGCTGCAGGTCCGGCGCTCAAGATGGACTTCGATTTCAAAGGCGGCAAGGGCTTCGTCGTCGCGCGCCGTGCCGTCGGGCAGAGCATGCCGGCGGAGTACGCGGTGCACTTCCGGCTGCGCGGACACGGCGCGGTCAACGACCTCGAGCTCAAGCTGATCGACTCGAGCGGGCAGAACGTCTGGCGGCACGTGTTCAAGGACCTGTCGCTGCCGCAGCGCTGGAAGCGGTTCGTGGTGGAGAGCCGAGACATCGATTTTGCGTGGGGGCCTTCGAGCGGTGCCGCCCTCTCGCAGCTCGGCTTCATCGAGCTCGCCGTCGTAGCGGGCGAGGGCGGTGCCGGCAGCGTCTTCATCGCCGACCTCGAGGTGCGCGACCTCACGCCGGCGCGGCCGCCGAGCGCGCGTTCCTCGAGTGCGCAGCCCGGATTCGGTGCCGAGGACGCGCTGACGGGGCGGGGCTGGAAACCCCGGAGCGAGGATCGAAAGCCCTGGATCGCCGTCGACTTGAGCGCCCCGCGCACGCTCGGCGGTTTGATCGTCGATTGGCTGGAACAGGCGCCGGCGAACGGCTATCGCGTGCGCGCCTCACGCGGCGGGAAACGCTGGAAAACCGTCTACGCAGCGGCGCATGCGGGCGGCAAGCGCAGCTACCTCTACCTGCCGGGGCTCTCGACTCGCTTCGTGCGCCTGGAGATAAAGCCGCCGTGCGCGGGCGCCTCTCTTACGCTCGAGCCTTTCGAGTTCTCTCGCTCGATCGAGGCCTTCTGGTATGCCGTCGCGGCCGCCGAGGCGCGCGGCTGGCATCCCCGCTGGCTGCATCGCGAGCAGAGCGAGTGGACGCCCGTCGGTACCTCTCACGGTACCGAGTGCGCGCTCATGAATACCGACGGCATGGTGGAAGTTCGCAAGGCGTCGTTTTCCCTCGAGCCGATGCTGTTCATCGCAGGCCGCTTGTTCACGTGGGCCGACTTCCAGTCGCGGCAGACGCTCGAGGATCGCTGGATACCGGTGCCGACCGTGACGTGGGACGCTCGCGACTGGCGCCTGTCGATCGCCGCCGAGACCACCGTGAGCGGCACGTTGCGCATCCGCTATCGGCTGGAGAACCGCTCGCAGAACACCATGACCGGCCGCCTGTTCGTGGTGTTGCGTCCCTTCCAAGTGACCCCGCCGTGGCAGAGCTTTCGCAACGTGGGCGGCGTCAGCCGCGTGCAGCGTCTCGCCTGGGACCGAGAGAGCTTGCGCGTCGACGAGCGCACGAGAATCTCCCCCACGAGCGAGCCGAGCGGCTTCGGCGCGATGACCTTCGACGAGGGTCCCATCGCCGCAGGCCTTGCCGCGGGACTCCTACCCCTCCGCAACGACGTGCAGGATGCGTTCGGCTTCGCCTCGGGCGCGTTCGAGTTCGCCTTCGGCGTGCAGCCGCAACAGGAGAGCGAGCGGGTTCTCGAATGCCGGCCCGCCGAGGCGCGTGCATCGCCGAACGAGGCCGTCTTCGACTGGAAGTCCCGGATCAGTGCGGAGCAATGGTCGGGGAGCGGATGGTGTAGGTCTGCCGTGGAAGCCGCGCTCACCGCGACCACTCATATCCTCATCACTCGCTCCGGTGCGGCCTTGCAGCCCGGGCCGCGTCGCTACACGCGCTCCTGGATCAGGGACGGCGCGATGATGAGCGCAGCGTTGCTGCGCATGGGACACGCGGAGGAAGTCCGCGAGTTCATTCGCTGGTACGCCCCTCATCAGCGCGCCGACGGCTTCGTGCCGTGCTGTGTCGACGCCTACGGCCCGGACTGGCTGGTCGAGCACGACAGTCACGGCGAGCTGATCGCACTCATCGCCGATCATTACCGCTTCACGGGGGACAGGACCCTCCTCGAGGACACCTGGATCTTCGTGGAGCGCGCACTGTCATGCATCGAGGGCTTGCTGGAAGAGGACGGCCTGTTGCCGATTTCGGTGAGCCACGAGGGCTATCTGGCACAGCCGGTGCATTCCTACTGGGACGATTTCTGGGCACTTCGAGGCGTGACCGATGCGGCGGACCTCGCGCGCGCGCTCGGCCGGAACGACACCGCCGCGCGATCGACTGCGCTCGCGGCACGACTTGCGCGAGCGCTATTCGCCTCGATCGAATCCACGCGCGCGCGACGCGGCCTCGATTTCATCCCGGGCAGCGCAGAATGGGCGGACTTCGATCCGACCGCTACGGCGAACGCACTCTACCTCTTCGACGTGCCGGACGGACTCGATCGCGCCGCTCTCGAGCGTACATTCGACAAGTACCTCGCCGATTGGCGGGCGAAGCGCTCGGGCGAGGTGCGGGCGCCCAACTACACCCCGTACGAGATCCGCATCATCGGTGCTCTGGTGCGGCTCGGGCGGCGCGAGGCGGCGCTCGAGCTGTTGCGTTTCTTTCTGTCCGACCGCCGGCCGCCGCCCTGGAACCAATGGCCGGAGATCGCCTGGCGCGACCACAAGGCGCCGGCGCACCTGGGCGATCTGCCGCACACCTGGATCTCCGCCGAGTACGTGCTTGCCCTGCGGAGCCTCTTCGCCTACGAGCTCGAGTCCCGGCGGAGGCTGGTGCTGGCGGCGGGGCTCTCGCCGGAATGGATCGAGGGCGCAGGTGTCGAGGTCAAGGCGATGCCGACGCTCTATGGCCCGTTGAGCTATTCGCTACGGCGAATCGATGGGCGGACGCTGCGCTTCGACATCGCCAAGATCGACGCGCCGCTGATTCTCCGCCCGCCGCATCGCGAGGCGCTCAAGAGTGCGATCGTCAACGGCACCGCCGTCGTGCCCGCCGCGGATGATTCCATCGCCGTTGCGCAAACGCCGGCGGAAGTGATCTGCGTCTCCACCTGAAGCGGCCCGGTATCCTCGGTCCTTAAACCATGGCAAAGTTCCGGGCGTGACAGAAGAGGCCCCTCGGACATCCAGCGACTCGGAAAGCGAGACCGGCCACACCGGCTTGCTGCATCAAGCGGGCTCGCTCTCACGCGCGATCTTCGCCTCGCCGGCCGGAAGATCCTTGGTGATTCTGATCGTCGTCCTGATCCTGGTGGTGGCCGCCACCGCCTACGGGCAGATCCGTCTCAACAGCTGGAACAAGCCTTTTTACGACGCCCTGTCGCGGCGCGACCTGCGAGATTTCCTGTATCAGCTCGGTGTGTTCTTGGTGATTGCTGGATTCTTGCTGGTGCTCAACGTCGCACAGCGCTGGCTGGTGGAGACGCTGGAGCTGAAGCTCCGCGAAGGGCTCGTGCACAGCCTGCTCGCGGACTGGATGCAGCCGCGGCGCGCATTTTGGCTGGCCAATGCGGGCGCCATCGGCGTCAATCCCGATCAGCGAATGCACGAGGATGCACGGCATCTCACGGAGCTCTCGGCCGATCTCGGTATCGGATTGCTGCAAGCCTCCATCCTGTTTGCGACGTTTGCCGGAGTGCTGTGGGGGCTGTCGAGCGCCTTCAGCTTCCGCATTGCGGGTCGGGACTATGCCGTGCCCGGCTTCATGCTGTGGGCCGCGGTCATCTACGCGAGCGCGGGCTCGCTCCTGAGCTACTGGGTGGGCCGCGGCCTCGTGGCCCGCAACGCCGAGCGCTATGCGCGCGAGGCGGATCTACGATTCTCGCTGGTGCGCGTCAACGAGCACGTCGATGCGATCTCGCTCGCGCAAGGGGAGACGGACGAGAGGCGCCGCATCGAGCTCAATTTACGCAGTGTGCTCACCGCCATGCGACGCATCGTGTGGGGCCACACCAATCTCACGTGGGTGACGGCGGGCTTCGGCTGGGTCACCATCGTTGCGCCCATCCTCGTCGCCGCGCCGCTCTATTTCATGGGGAAGATTTCCTTCGGCGGCTTGATGATGGCGGCGGGTGCATTCACCCAGGCGCAGTCCTCTCTGCGGTGGTTCATCGACAACTTCAGCGCCATCGCCGATTGGCGCGCGACCTTGCTGCGGGTCGCGAGCTTTCGCCAGGCGCTCCTCGGCATCAGCGAGCCGCGCGGCTTCGAAAGCCGCATCAGCTATGCGGATGGCCCGGCGGGTGCGATCACGATCGAGGATCTCGAGATCGTGTCCTCGGCGAATGCCGATCGCCTGAAAGAGCGGCGAGTCGTCGTGACGGCGGGCGAGCGCGCCTTGATCCTCGGCGCGCCGGGGACGGGCAAGACGCAGCTATTCCGCGCGCTGGCCGGATTGTGGCCCTGGGGGAGCGGCCAGGTCGTTCGTCCGCAGGGAGAGCAGATCTTCTATCTGCCGCGCGGCACCCCGTATCTGCCGCGCGGAACCCTGCGCGAAGTACTCGCCTACCCCGAGAAGGCGGAGAGCTTCGGCCAATCCGCCTATGCGCGCGTGCTCTACCGGCTCGGCGTCGAGCGCCTGGTGCGGCTGCTCGACGAGACGCACCGCTGGGACCGCGAGCTCAGCCAGGACGAGCAGCTCTGCCTCGTATTCGCGCGCATCGTCTTGCAAAACCCCCCCTGGGTTTTGATCGACGGCACCTTCGGCACGCTCGACGATGACGTGCTCGAGCTGGTGATGGATGTGTTCACCAAGGAGCTCGCGCAGACCGGCATCATTCATATCGGGGGACCCGGCGAAGCCCATCCGCTGTTCTCGACGGTCGCGCATCTGGTCAAGGCGCCGCGCGACACGCTCCCGGCGCCGGTGTCGAAGGAGCCCGGGCGATGAGAGGCGTGTTGGCGCTTCTGTCGGCGCTGCTGCTCTCCTTCGCCGGATCGTCGGGTTCCGTCGCGCAGGATCTGGAATTTCAAGCACCGGCTTCCGCGAGCGATGCCGCCACACCCGGAGTCATGCGCGACCTGGCCGAGCGGCTGCTTCCCGTGTATCAGGAGTCCGATCAAGACCGTTACCTCGCGAATCTATCGGCCTTGCAAATGGTGGCCGGCGATTACGTGGCCGCGGACGCGTCACGCGAGTCGTTGCGCGAGCGCCGCAAGCGCGCTGACTCCGGCCGTCCGCTCGGCCGGGGAACGATCTTCGACGTCTACGCGCACGCCAAATCGCTCGAGACGCAGGATCACCTCGCCTTCCCTGATGCGTTCGAAAGGACCTACGACGAGGCGATTGCCCGCCTGAGCGACCATGATGTCTATGCGGTGGAGGAGTGGCTCCAGGCTTCCCCGCAGGAGGCGCAGGACGATTTCCAGTCGCGGCTCGCCCAGCAGCGGCCGATGGACACCATCAATCAAGCGGACGCGGTGAAGCTCGTCTGGGCGTATCTCACCTATGAGGCCTATCGGGCATTCTCACCGCTGGTCGCCTCGCTCGAAGCCAAGGACGACGCTCGGCGTTACGCGACCGATGACGAGATCCTCATCCCGGTACCCTGGCGGCCGACCATCCACGTCCGGGTGGTTCGGCCGAAGAGCGCCGCAGGTCCGCTCGCGACGCTCCTCGAGCTGTCGATCGATCCTTCGCGTAATTTCGCCAAGGAATATGCCGCGCACGGCTATGCCGGGGTCGCCGCCTACATGGAGCGTGGGCGCGCCATTCCATTCGTGCCGTACCAGCACGACGGCGAGGAGGCGCGGGCGCTCATTTTATGGATCGCCAAGCAGCCCTGGAGCGATGGGCGTGTGGCGATGGTCGGCGAAGGGTACTCGGGCTTCACCGCCTGGGCCGCGGCCGCGCGTCCGCCGGCCGCGCTCAAGGCCATTGCGACCTCTGCCCCGCTCGCGCCGGGCATCGATATGCCGATGGTCGGGGGCATCTTCGAGAATTACGCGTATCGGTGGTCGTTGCAAGCGACGCATACGGATCCTGCGCTCGATGCGAGTTTCGCGGATGACGGCCTGTGGCGCGCGCTCAACGAGAAGTGGTACCGCAGCGGACGCCCTTATCGGGACCTGGGGCGGATCTTCGGCAAGCCCAATCCGATCTTCATCCGCTGGCTGAACCATCCGAGCTACGACAGGTTCTGGCAGACGATGGTGCCGTTCCGCGAGCAATTCGCGCACCTCGACATCCCGATTCTCACCACGTCGGGCTATTTCGACGACTCAGAGCCGGCGGCGCTCTATTATTTCTCGCAGCATGTACGCTACAACCCGCGCGCGGATCATACGCTCCTGATCGGGCCCTATGACGACAGCGTCATTCAGCACGGTTCACTCACACAGGCCGTGCTGCGAGATTATGCGATCGATTCGGCGGCTCGCCTCGATTTGCGCGAGCTTCGATATCAGTGGCTGGATCACGCCTTGAAAGGGGCGAAATTGCCGGAGCAACTCCGCGGCCGGATCAACTACGAAGTCATGGGGGCCAACGAATGGCAGCATGCGCCGTCCTTCGAGGCGCTGGCGGCGGACTCGCAGCGCTACTATCTGGACGCTTCGGGGTCCGGCGGGAGTCACCGGCTGGCAAGACGCAAGAGCCCGAAGCTCGCGGCCATCGCGCAGACGATCCGTTTCAAGGATCGCTCGGATGCCGGCTGGCTGCCGCCGACCGATTTGATCACCCGCAGTCTGGTCACGCACAACGCGGTGCTCTATCAAAGCGACCCACTGCCTAAGGCGAGTCGCGTCAGCGGTCTCGTCAGGGGGCGCCTCGACTTCGAGGTGAACAAGATGGACATGGATCTGAACATCGCGATGTACGAGCTGAGATCGAGCGGCGAGTACTTGCGGCTCTTCAATCCTGCCTACGAGCTCAGGCTGAGCTATGCGGCGGACCGCGTCCATCGGCATCTGCTGAAGGCGGGCGAACGCCAAGCGGTCGCGTTCACCGTCGAAAGAATGACCAGCCGGCAGCTCGAGAAGGGTAGCCGGCTGGTGATGGTGTTGCGCGTCAGCAAGCGTCCCGACCAGGAAATCAATTATGGAACGGGGAGGGATGTGAGCGAGGAGTCGATGGCCGACGCCAAAGTGCCGCTCAAAGTGCGCTGGTTCAACGACAGCTACATCGAGGTCCCGGGTCAGGCGGTCCCGCACTGAGAGGCGGCCCGGCGTGCATGGCCGCTGTCAATTCGCGGGCCGCCGTCGCGGGGGCGCTGTCAATTCGGGTTGTAGCTCACGGTCACCGTACCTTGCAGGGCGGTGCCCGCGTTGTTGGTATAGCCGTAAGCCAATTGGAAGCTGCCGCTCACCGCCCCCGTCAGCGGCGCGTAGGTCAAGCCGAGCTGACAAACCGTGCCGTCGCTCACCGTTGCGCAGCTGAAGGTCGGCACCGAGCTGCTCCAGCCGGTGGGTAAAGCAGCGAGGTTCGAGGTCACCGATAGGGCGCTGGCCGGAGCCAAGTCGCTCGTCACGAAAGTCACGCTGACCGCCTGGCTCGAGTTGACCGGCACGTCAATCGGGGCGGGGCTCACGGTCCCGCCGACGGTATCGTCGGAATTGGCGCGATACGCGATGTTCACGGTGCCGGTCTTGGCAATGCCCGCATCGTTCGAATAGCTGAAACTCAAGGTGAGCGTGCCGCTCTCGATGGCGGTGGGTGCGTAGACGAGCGGCAGCTGACAGACGGTGCCGTCGCTCACCGTCGCGCAGCTGAAGGTCGTCGCCGAGCTGCTCCAGCCGGTGGGCAGGGAGTTCAAGCCGGACGTGATGGCCAGAGTGCTGGCGGGATATCCGTCGTCGGTCGCGAACGCGACCGTCACCGGGGTGCTCGTGCCCGTGATCACGGCCAGCGGGTTTTGGCTGGGCGTTCCGACGATGGTGTCGTTGGTGGTCGCACGGTACGGAATGGCGACCGATCCGGTTTTCATCTGGTTCGCGTTGTCCTTGTAGCTGTAGTTCAGGGTCAACGTACCGGCGGCAACGGCCTGCGGACTGAAGGTGAGATTCAGCTGACAGCCGCTGCCGCTGCTTATGGTGGCGCACGTGAAGAGGCTCGTGCCGGCGCTCCAGCCCGGGGGCAAAGCGGTGAGGCTGCTCGTTACGTCAAGATCCGTCGCAAGGCGGCCGTCGTCGGTCGTGAACACGACCGCGACGTTCTGCGTTGCCAGGCCGATGACCCCGTTGATCTGGCCGGAAGGCGAGGGCGTGGCGGTCACGTTGTCGTTCGTGGTCGCTTCATACGGCAAATCGAACGTGCCGGTCTGTGCCGTGCCGGTGTCGTCGTCGTAGGCATAATTCAAAATAAGCGTGCCGCTGCCGAGCGCGGAGGGAGCATAGGTGAGCGTCAACTGGCAGCCGTTGCCCGTGCTCACGGCGGCGCACGTGAAGCCGCTCGTCTTGCTGCTCCAGCCGGCCGGGAGCTTGCCCAGGGCCGTCGTCACGAAGAGATTGGAAGCCGCCTTGCCGTCGTCCGTGTCGAACGTGATGGCGACTGCTTGGCTGCCGCCTTTGATGGCGGCCGTGACCTGTCCGGCGGGCGAGGCGGTGGCGGCGACGGTGTCTGCCGACGTATTCGAGTACGCAATCTCCACCGAGCCCGTACGGCTCGCGCCGGTGTCGTCGGTGTACCCGTAGTTCAGGGTGAGCGTGCCGTGGCCCGCGGCGGTCGGCGCATAGCTCAGCATCAATTGGCAGCCGTTGCCCGAGCTCACCAGCGCGCACGAGAAGCTCGACGCCGCGCTGCTCCAGCCGGACGGCAGGGCAGTGAGATCGGTGGTGACGGTCAAGTTGCTGGCGGCTGCGTCGAGCGTCGCGTTGCCGGTATCGGTCGTGAAAGTCACGCTGACCGATTGCATGCCGCCGCCGACCGCGGCGTTGACCTGACCGGAGGGAGATGCCGTGGCCACCACGTTGTTCGCGGCGATGGCCTGATAGGCAACGCTGATCGTGCCACCCGGCACTTTCGAGAGGCCCGCGTTGTCCACGTAGATGTAGTTGAGCGTGAGCGTGCCGGAATCGGTGGCGGTGGGCGCGTAGGTAAGGTTGAGGACGCAGCCGCTGCCCGTGGAGACCAGAGGACAGGTGAAGGTCGCCGGTCCGCTCCAGCCCGCCGGCAAGGTGCCGAGGCTTGCGGAAATTCCGAAGCCCGTGATCGCGAGTCCGTCGCTCGAGTTGAACGTCACGCTCAAGGTCTGGCTGGCGCCTACGGCGACCGACATCAGCGAGGTGTTCGATGCGGCGATCACCGTGTCGTCCTTGCCCTGCGTGCCGCCTTCGCCGCCGACGCCGCCGACCGGACCCTTACCGCTGCCGCCCGTGCCCGTACCGCCCGTGCCGCCGCCGGTGTTGCCGGAGACGCTGGTGGCGCCGTACTCTGAGCCGCCGCTGCTGCTCCCCCAGGGTGAGGAGAAATCGCAGCCCGACAGAAGCACGAGCGCCGCCGCGCCGATGAGGACTGAACGATGGACGAATCGCATTGCTATCCACCCCAAAAAAACGGCAGCCGTCGCGCCGATCGGACGTCGAATGAGCGCCAACTTATTCCGCGAGGAAGGCGCGCGACGTTAACCGCTTCACACAATCCAAGCACCACTCGCGCATGCCGCTCGCGCCTCACGGGGTGGAGGGATTTCCCTCATATTCGCGGGCATGATGTTCAATGCGAATGTTCAATTGCGCGCAACTATGTTCAATCGATGAGCGCGCGCTGATGTCCGCGCACGACGAACCGTCGCATCAGCCGGCGAGTGCCGAGCGCTTCGAACGCTTCGATGTGCGCGCGGGAGATCGTCCGGCAGGCGCGAGCTTCGCATCGCGCTCGGCAGCGCTCGGGCGTGCGGGTGCCGCCGGGACGGCGCATCCGCTTGCGACATTGACCGCGATCGAGACTTTGAAGCGCGGCGGATCCGCCGCCGATGCCGCGATTGCGGCGGCCGCGTGCCTCGGATTTCTGGAGCCCACCGGGTCGGGACTCGGCGGCGATTGCTACGTTCTCTTGTGGGACCCGACGCGCGCGAAGCTCGAGGGACTGGCCGGCTCCGGCCGATCGCCGCGCTGCTTGAGTCTCGAGACGGTGCGCTCGCGCGCGTCAGGCGGCATCATCCCCGCTTATGGAGCGATCTCCGTGTCGACGCCCGGCGCACTGGATGCCTGGTGGACGCTGCATCGCGGGCACGGCGTTCTCGACTGGCGGTCGCTGTTCGATGCCGCCGTTCATTTTTGCGAGGCGGGCGTGCCGGTGCCGCAGATCATCGGTTACCACTTGCACCGGGATCTCGAGACCTTTCTTCAGCCCGGCTCCGGCGTGGAGGAATGTGCCAACGCCATGCGCACCTACGCGCCGGGCGGACGAGCGCCTCGCGAAGGGGACATCTTTCGGAACCCGGATCTCGCGCGCACTTACCGCGCGATCGCCGAGGGAGGGCGGGAGGTGTTCTACGACGGCCCGATCGCGCGCACCATCGATGCGTACTTCAAGCGGATCGGCGGGTGGCTGAGCCGCGAGGATTTGCGCGACCAGCACGCCGAGTGGGTCGAGCCGCTCGTGACCTCGTATCGAGGGGTCGATGTCTATGCCATGGGCGCGAACACCCAGGGAGTTGCGACGCTGCAGATGCTGAACATCCTGGAACATTTCGACCTACGCGCGATGGGCTTCCAATCGGCCGCCGCGATTCACGTGCAGGCCGAGGCCAAGCGTCTCGCCTACGAAGACCGCGCCCGCTTTTATGCCGACCCGCAATTCTCGAAAATTCCCATCGAATGGCTCTGCTCGAAAGCCTACGGTGCCGAGCGCGCCAAGCTCATTCGCCCCGACCGCATCCTCGAGCCGGTCGCTGCGGGCGAGCCGCCGCGCGCGGGGGATACGACTTATCTCACCGTTGCGGACTCGAGCGGCATGATGGTGTCGATGATCCAATCGAATTATCGGGGCATGGGATCGGGGCTCGTCGCTGACGGCCTCGGTTTCATGTTCCAGGATCGGGGGCAGTTGTTCTCGCTCGAGGACGGCCATCCGAACCTCTATCAACCCGGCAAGCGGCCGTTTCACACCATCATTCCCGGATTCGCGGCAAGGGACGGTGGCCCGTGGCTCTGCTTCGGCGTCATGGGCGGCGACATGCAGCCTCAGGGCCAAACACAGATCATGGTGAACCGCGTCGACTTCGGCCTGGACGCGCAGGCCGCCGGGGACAGCCCTCGCTGGCACCACGTCGGCTCCTCGCAACGGATGGGGGAAGACGAAGCAGGGCTCGGCAGGCTCGGGAGACTGCACCTCGAGAGCGGCATCCCCGAGCGCTCGCGGCGAGCGCTCGCCGACCTCGGCTGGCCCATCGGCCCCTCGGACGGGGCCTTCGGGCGTTACCAATGCATCGAGCATCGCATCGCCGGCGGCGAGCGCATCTATGCCGCCGCAAGCGAAATGCGGGCCGATGGAGTCGCGCTCGCGTACTAGCCCACCCAAGTGGGCCAGTCTTTGCTAGGCTCTCCGCCAGTTTTCCGGGAGTGGACCGCATGACGGCACAGAATTCGACGGTTTCGCAAACGCGATCCTTCAGCACGGTCTTCATGATCGAGATGTGGGAGCGTTTCGGCTTTTACGGCATGCAGGTGCTCATGGTCACCTACATGATGAAAAAGCTGGGCTTCGTCGACACCCGGGCCAACCTGGTCTGGGGCGCCGCGGCGGCACTCATCTATGCGACGCCGGCGATCGGTGGGTGGGTAGGCGACAAGCTGCTCGGCACGCGGCGCACCATGACGATCGGTGCTGCGGTGCTGGCGCTCGGCTACGCGCTCCTATGGCTGCCCACCAACAAGGCGTTTTTCCTCTACGGCGCGCTCGGCGTCATCATCGTCGGCAACGGATTCTTCAAACCCAACGCCGGCAATCTGGTGCGCAAGATCTACGAGGGTGATGAAACGAAAATCGACAGCGCCTTCACCATGTACTACATGGCCGTCAACATCGGCTCGATGATCTCGATGACTCTCACGCCGTGGATCCGGAACTACGTCGGCGCAAGGTACGGAGACTCGGCGGGCTGGCACACGGCGTTCGGCGTGTGCTCGATCGGTCTGGTGCTCGGCATGATGAACTATTTTCTGATGCGCCGCGCGCTCGCGCACATCGGCTCGCCGGCGGACGCCGCCCCGGTCAGCCCCACGCGGCTCGCGGGCGCCATCGCCGGCGCCCTGGGCATGGTGGTCATCTCCATCCTCATCCTGCAAAGCCAGGAAGTCGCGCGGGTTTGCGTCTATGCCGCGGGCGCGGTCGTGCTCGCGATTTTCGTCAATCTCATTCGCATCAGCCACCGCGACGAGCGCGCCGGACTGATCGCGGCGCTGGTGCTCGTGATCCAGACCGTGTTCTTTTTCATCTTCTATCAGCAGATGTCGACATCGCTCAATCTCTTCGCGCAGAACAACGTCGAGCTCGATTTCAGGCTGTTCGGCTGGCACCTCTTTACCTGGATTCCGGAGCAATACCAGAATCTGAACTCCATCTGGATCGTGCTCTTGAGCCCCGTGCTGGTATTCATCTATAACTCGCTCGGCCGCGTCGGCAAGGATCCCGGCATCGCCGTGAAGTTCGCGTGGGGCTTTTCCGCGGTCGCCATCGGTTTTTTCATCTATGGGGTCGGCGCCCACTGGGCCGTCAACGGCAAAGTCTCCTCCTGGATCATGGTGTGGGGCTATGGCCTGTACTCACTGGGAGAACTGCTCGTCAGCGGGCTCGGACTCGCCATGATCGCCCGCTACGTACCGGCCCGCATGGGTGGGTTCATGATGGGCGCTTACTTCGTGGCCTCGGGTCTGTCGCAATATCTCGGCAGCGTGGTCGCGAATCTCGCCCACATCCCGGAGGGCCTATCCAATCCCATCGAGTCGCTCGCGATCTACACGAGTCTATTCAACAAGCTGGGCTTCGCGGGCGTCGCCTGTACGGCCATCGCGATCGCCATGCTGCCGCTCATGAATCGGCTGTCTGCCAGCCACTCGGACGTGGCCACGAATCACGATCCGCTGCCCGCCGTCCGCAGCGAGGAGTTCAACCTCGCGCCTCGAGGGCCCTAGCGCGCCGGTTCAATGAGAGCAGCGGCTGTTTGCCCACACGTGAATGGTATCGCCGTCGTTCAACCCGGACTTTTCTTGCTGGCCGCACCGGCGCATGTCGCGATCGGTCGTCATTGCCCTCCAGTACAGGTGTCCTTGACCTGCGGAGTCCGCGCTGATCGTCGTCGCGATGGAGGCGTTGCCGTAGATGACCTGACCGGAAAGAATCATTTGATGGCGTCGCAGGTTCCGGTCGTAGAGGGTCACCGCGAGGTTGTCGGTCGTGTCGTTCAGAATGTGGATGGTGACGGTGCCCTGACCGAGCGCCGAGGTGTGCGCACACGACAGCACGATGCCGGCAAGCGTAAGGCGGCTGAACAGGCGGGGCAACGGAACCATGTCATCTCGCAATATAGCGCGTCGGGCCGCCGCGAGCATCTCGAGCTACACGAGCTTCAAGTCCTGGGGCGCTGCCTGGGGAAAGATCCGCCCGCAGTGATCGGGCGACAGCCCCCAGAGGGTGCGAAACATCCCCCCAAGGACTGCCCGGTAGTCGTTCAGCACCGGAAAGTCTCGATCCTGCAGCAAGGCGGCGCGGTTCACCGCGCGCTGCTCGCCGGCAACCATCCCGCCGTTGATTCCGCCCCCCAGCACCCAGTACACCGTGCCGTGGCCGTGGTCCGTACCGCGGTTGCCGTTCTCCCTGAACGTGCGACCGAACTCCGATAAAACGACCACGACGGTATTGTTCCACTCGGTACCGAGTGACTGGGAGAAGGCTTGCAGCCCACGGCCGAGGCTCGCGAGGTTGTTGGCCAGCGCCCCTTGTGCAGCGCCTTCACCGACGTGGGTGTCCCAGCCGCCGACGTCGATGAATCCGATGCGGTACTTGTCCCGCATCAGGTGTCCCATTCGTTCGGCCTCGAGCTCGAAGCCCTTGGTATTGATGGCGCTGCGGTTGGCGGCGTTCATTTCCTCGGCCATCTTCTGCGCGACTTCCTGCCGCAGATCGAGGCCCTCGCGTACGACCGTGCGCAGATGGTGATCGGCGTACATGTCGTCGAGAATCCTCGCCTGCCTCTCATCGAAGGGCGGTTTGCCCACGTTCTTGAGTGAAAGGTTGGGTACCGTGGCCGACCCTCCAAAGGCGAGGGGTAGCGCATCCGTAAAGGCAATGGGTTCGGCCGTGGATCCGGAAAGGGTCTCAGCCAGTCTGCCGAGAAAACCGGAGCGGTAATCGCGCGCGCCGCCCAACGGTTGCCCGAGCTCGATGCTGTCCTGTGTCTCGAAGTGGCTGCGCGACAAATCGTCCGTGCCGGCAAACGGGACGAAGGCGACCTGGCGCTCGAGGTAAAGGGAGCCGATCGTGTCGCGCACCGCCGGTGCGAGCGCCCAGTCGGCGGTCAGCGCGAGTGCGCCGGTGGTCGAGGCCGTATCGGGACGCGCGATCGCGATCGTAGGCCGAGACTCGTAGTAGAAGCTGCTCGAGTACGGCACGAGAAGATTGAGGGAGTCGTAGCCGCCCCGCAAGAACACCAGCAGAAATCGCGGACCGGCAGTCGGCGCGGCATACAGCCGGCTGGTGACTGCGGCGGTCGCGAGCGCTGCGCAGCCGAGCTTAAGGACTTGACGGCGCTTCATACCGGTACCTCACTCATAGTTGAAATCCGGCGAGGCTAGCAGGAACGTGTTCCATTCCTGCTGCGAGTTGGCCCGGCCAAGCGCCTCGCGCGTGCGCGCAGTCAAGAACGGCTCGACCGCCTCGAAATACAGCCGGTTCGATAGCTGAGGAAAGCCAGGCGCCGCCACCGCGGCCGGAGCGCCTTCCTCGGCATCGAACAGCGCGGTGCTACCTGACCCGATGGCTCGCGCGATCTCGAAGCGCCGGCTCATTTGACCCGAACTCGCCCAAGCCGCCTCGTTAAGCGGATAGCCGTCGGGCGTTGCGCGCCCGAAGGGCGTTTCGCCGAGACCATTCAGCCAGTTGAATAGAGGGCGTGTGTTGGTGATCGTGCGCCCGTCATAGGCGAAGCGCACGGCCGATATGACGAAGCGCGTCGGATCCTTGAATTTTGCGCCGAGCGCGGCATCGAGCTCGGGAGACAGGAGCATGTCGCGCAGCACGGCCGCGATGTCGCCGTCGGTGCGCTGGAAGGTCTTCGCCATCCGCTCGACGAGCTGCGGCGGCGGATTGTCGGCGACGAAGTAGGTGGCGAGCTCGCGCGAGATGAAATGCGCGCAAGATGGCTGCTTGACGATCCACGTGACGGCCTCATCGACCTCGGCGAATCCGCGACCCTGGATGGTGCGACCGAGCACCACCTTCGTACCGAAATCGTGGCGTGCCGGATTGAACTGGAATGCGCCGGTCTGGTAGTAGAGCTTCGCGAGCTCGGGCTTGAGCTTCGGCGGATCGCCGGTGCGGATGCCGCTGCCGGTCAATACGAGCGCAAGCTGCTGGACGTCCCGCTGCGTATAGCCCCCATTGACGCCGAGGGTGTGCAGCTCCATGAGCTCTCGAGCGTAGTTCTCGTTGACGTGCCCGGCCGCATTTTGGTTGTTATCCAGATAAGCGAGCATCGCCGGGTGCTCGAGCGTGGCGAGCACCAGGTCCTTGAATCGGCCAAGAGCGTGCGGTCGGATCGCCCGATCGGCGTAGTCGGCTACCAGCCAGCGCAGATTCGCCTTCGCTTGATGCACGCTGAAATGATTCAGCCAGAACCACACCATCTCTTCCTTGAGCTGGGCGGGCGAGTAGGTCGCGCGCAAGAGCTCGCTGCGCACCGCCTCGTAGGCGAGCCTGTTGCCGCGCTCGTTCAGCGCCTTGCGGGCCGCGTCCCTGTCGGGTCCATCGGGCATTGCATTGATCGCCTTGTGCTCGGCGTTGACGTCGGCGATCGAGCGAGCCGGATCCAAGTGAGCGATCTCGAGGGAGGCGAGCTCGGCGGTGACCGGCGCCGGAAGCGTCTCGCGGCCTTCGAGCTGACGCGTGAGGTAGCGCTCGCGCCCGAGCCGATGAAGCTCGGCGACGCTTTCGCTGTCGATCCCGAAGCTCACCCGCTCGAGCCACAGCATGTCCTGCCGCTTGAGGACCGGCAGTGCCGCTGCTTTCGGGGGAGGAGTCTCGTGGTGCGCGGAGTCGGCACAGCCGGAGAGCAGAGCCGGGGCCATGCCGAGCACCACCGGCGCCATGGTGAGGAGAGCCGGTGCAGCATCCAGCAGTGCGGGCGCCATGGCCAAAAGCGCCGCGCCCAAGAGGGTCCCCCCCGATCGTCCTTGTCTACTGTGCGAGCTCACGCGCCTCCAAAAAGCGGCTTCGACCCTTGAGACTGTCGCTTCGGTCCCCACAATAAAACGGGCATTCTCGCAAGGCGTTGACGAGAGTCCCGCCGGCGGCCTGGGAAACCCCCAAAGGGGCCCAAAACGGGCCAACAATGTGAAAATGTCGAGATTTTTTCGACACATGCCCGGCTACGTGGCAAACTCTGCGCCCTTTAAACCCCCCTCGATGGATGGAAGCTCGAAATGGCCCGTACGATCCCCCTTTCCGATATCCGCAATATCGGCATCATCGCCCACGTCGACGCCGGCAAAACGACGACGACGGAGCGCATCCTGTATTACACGGGGCGTAAGCACACGATCATCGATATCCACGATACCAAAGATCTGAAGACTTCCACGACCACGGATTATCTCGAGCAGGAACAAAAGCGCGGCATTACCATCCAGAGCGCCGCGGTGTCGGCTTTCTGGCGCGACAAGAAGATCAACCTGATCGATACTCCGGGACACGTCGACTTCACGATCGAGGTGAACCGGTCGCTGCGCGTGCTCGACGGCGCGGTGGTGGTGTTCGACGGCGTCGCGGGCGTCGAGCCGCAATCCGAGACCAACTGGCGCCTCGCGGACAACTACGGCGTGCCGCGCTTCTGCTACGTGAACAAAATGGATCGCAGCGGTGCCAATTTCCTGCGGTGCGTCGACATGATCAAGAAGCGATTGGGTGCGCGCCCCTTGCCGGTGCAGCTGCCGATCGGCTCCGAGGACAATTTCAAAGGCATGATCGATCTGGTCGAGATGAAGGCCTTGGTTTGGGATTCCGACGACAAGGACTCCCAGTGGCAAACCCTCGACGTCACGGACGATCTCGCGGACAAGCAGCACATCACGGTGCCGAGCGATCGTGCCATTCTGGCCGACATCGCCAAGTACCGCACCGAGCTGATCGACACCTGCCTCGAGCAGGACGACGAGGCGATGGACGCATACCTCACCCATAACCTCGTGCCCTCGCCCGATGTGCTGCGCGCCTGCCTGCGCAAGGGCACCATCAACTCGGCTTTCACGCCGGTTCTGTGCGGGTCCTCTTATAAAAACAAGGGCGTGCAGCAGGTACTCGATGCCGTGGTCGATTATCTCCCCGCGCCGACCGACGTGGCCGCCATCAAGACCGTGAATGCCGACGGCGAAGTCGTCGGAGAGCGCAAGTGCTCGGACGACGAGCCTTTCTCGGCGCTCGCTTTCAAGGTCATCAACGACGCCTATGGCGCGTTGACTTTCGTCCGCGTGTACTCCGGCGTCCTGACCAAGGGCGCCTCGGTGGAGAACTCGACGCGCGGCAAGCGCGAGAAGATCGGCCGCATGGTGGAGATGTTCGCCAAGGAGCCCAATCCGATCGACGAAGCGCGGGCGGGCGACATCATCGCGCTCGTATCGCTTTCCGATACCGAGACGGGCGATACGCTGTGCGATGCGGCGAACCCGGTGGTGCTCGAGCGCATGCGTTTCCCGGACCCGGTCATCAGCGTATCGGTCAAGGCGAAGACCAAGCAAGAGCAGGAGAAATTCGGCATTGCGCTCGGCAAGATGGTGCGCGCCGATCCCTCGCTGCATCTGGAGACCGATCGCGAGACCGGCCAGACCATCCTGCGAGGCATGGGCGAGCTGCACCTCGAAGTGACGCTGGATCGCATGCGCACGGAATTCGGGGTCGAAGGCACCATGGGCGAGCCCCAAGTGGCCTACCGCGAGACCATCACCAAGAAGGTGAGCGAGCAGTACATCCACAAGAAGCAGACCGGCGGCGCCGGACAATTTGCGGAAGTTTGGATCGACTTCGAGCCCCTGCAGCGCGGCTCCGGCTTCGAGTTCGTCGACGAGACTGTCGGCGGTTCGGTTCCCAAGGAATACGTCCCGTCTGTCGAGAAGGGATTGAAGGTGCAGAAAGAGGACGGTGTGCTCGCCCACTATCCGACCGTGGACTTTCGCGCAACCTTGACCGATGGCAGCTACCACGACGTCGACTCGAACGCGCTCACCTTCGAAATCGCCGCCAAGGCGGCGTTCCGCGAGGCCATCCGCAAGGCAGGACCCATCCTGCTCGAGCCGGTCATGAAGGTCGAGACCGTCACCCCGGGTGATTACCTCGGCGATGTGATCGGCGACATCAACCGTCGTCGCGGCTCCATTGTGGACCAGCTCGAGCGGGGGACCAACATCGCCGTCGTCGCGACGGTGCCGCTCTCGGAGATGTTCGGCTACATCGGGCACCTGCGCGGCATGACCAGCGGCCGCGCCTCGTACACGATGGAGTTCTCACACTACGATCCCGTGCCGCGTAACGTGGCCGACGAGGTCATCGAGGCTGCGAGCAAGGCGAAGACGGCAGTCGCGAGCTGAGGACGACGCGAGCTGAAGAGAACGCCGATCGGCCCGGGGCGCGCAGCCGGGGCGCCGATCCCGGGGCACGCGGCCTCAGGGCTGAGGCGCCCCAGGCTGATCGGCGTAAATTTTCACGATCTCGTACAGGAAGCGCCGCCCGTTCATCAAGGACACGACGCGAATGCGCTCGTTCAAGCCGTGCGCATGCGCGCCCTCGGCATCGTGAAACATCCCCGACAATCCGTAGGTTGGTACACCGTGTGCGTTGAGGAAGCGGCCGTCGGTCGCACCAGTGGACATGGTGGGCACGATGGCGACGCCCGGCCAGATGCGGTCGGCGACGGCGCGCACCGGGCCCATGATGCGTGTCGTGAGGGGCGGCGGCGGCGATTGAATACCCGGGTCGCCGGTCGTGGCGACCGCGATCTTGGCGTCGGCGATGATGTTGACGATCTGCTCTTGCACCGAGGCGATGGCGACGCCGGGGAGGATCCGGCAATTTACGTTCGCTTGCGCGTGCTGCGGTAGCGCGTTCGGCGCATGGCCGCCGACGATCTGGGTGGCGACGCAGGTCGTGCGCAGCATGCTGTTCCAGCCGGGATTGACGGCCCAGAGCCGCTCGACCGCCGCCTCGTCCTGAGGGTTCTCCAGCACGCTGTGCATGTCGGAGGCGATTTGCGCAGGCGCGAGCTTCGACTCCGCCTCGAAGTAGCCGCGCGTCGCCTGGTTGAGGGCGACGGGGAAGTTGTAGGCGCCGAGCTTCTCGATGCCTACGGACAATCGCACGATGGGATTGTTCTTGGTCGGGCGCGAGCTGTGGCCCCCGACATCGGAGGCGTCGAGGGAGAAGTCCTGATACACCTTCTCGCCGGCCTGGATTTGCAGGGCGACCGGCTTGCCGTTTGAGTCGAGCTCGCCTCCCGCACCCTCATTGAGCGCGAATTCGGCATCGAGGACCGAGGGTTGGGTGCTGACCAGCCACGCGACGCTGTTGAACTTGTCCGGCGTCTCCTCGCCGCAGGTGAGCGCGAGCTTGATATCGCGCCGCGGCTTGAAGCCTTCGCGCGCGTAGCGCATCAGGCTGTCCGTGAACACCGAGGCCATGGCCTTGTCGTCGCTCGCGCCGCGTGCATAGAACCAACCGTTTTCCTCGACCAGCTTGAACGGGTCGCGCTCCCAATCCTCGCGTTTGGCCTCGACCACGTCGATGTGGGCGAGGAGCAGGATCGGCTTCGGTCGCCGATCGCGGCCGTGCAGAACGGCGATCAGCGCTCCGTCGTTCGGGCGATCCGCAGGAGCCAGGATCTGCATGTCGGCTGCGGGGATTCCGGCGGCCGCCAGCCGTGCGCGCATCGCCTCGGCCGCGCGCGTGCAGCTGCCGACGGAGCGCGTGGTGTTGATCTCGACGAGCTCCTTGTAGAGAGCGCGGAATGCCGCTTCGTCGTTCGCCGGCGGCTGGGCGCCGTGGACGGGTCCGGCGAGGCACGAGAGCGCGGCGACGGACAGGATCGATACTCGCAAGGTCATGCTGCTCACTCCGCCTTGGGCAGCGTGCAGCCTGCCGGTTGCCGCAACGGATATCAAGATCTCCGAGCCCGTCCGGGCTGGGCGCCCGCGGCTGATTCGCCGCCGAGGAGCGGGTATGATTCGCAGCTTTGGGCAGGCGCCGCCAAGCCCATCGATGAAGGAAGGGGCGATCTACAAACATGACCCATGAAGGTAAAGGGGAAACAGAGAATGCGACGAGAGCTATTGCTGCTGGCGGCATCCACCATGCTTAGCACCTTCGCCGCCGCCGCCGGCCAACCCAACGCAGAATTCGCGCCGTCGAATCCGTTCTACGGAGAGAGCCCGTTGCCGTTTCACGCGCCGCCATTCGACAAGATCAAGGACGCGGACTACGCGCCCGCGATCGAGGCCGGCATGGCGCAGCAGCTCGCCGAAGTGCGGACCATCACCGCAAATCCAGCGCCGCCGACCTTTGAGAACACGTTCGTCCCGCTGGAGAAGAGCGGCCGTCTCCTCGATCGCACGCTGCAGGCCTTCGAGGGTGTGACGGATGCGAACACCAATCCCTACCTGCAGGACGTGAAGACCGCGCTGGCTCCGAAGCTCACCGCGCACCAGGACGCCATTTATCTCAACTCGAAGCTGTTCGCACGCATCTCCGCGATCTACGCGAAGCGCGGCGCGGCCGGCATCGACCCCGAGCAAAAGCGCCTGATCGAGGTGACCTACGACGAATTCGTGCACGCCGGAGCGAACTTGTCCCCGCCGGACAAGGAGCGGCTGAAGAAGATGAATTCGGAGGAGTCGACTCTCTCCGACACCTTCATCAAGAAGCTGCTGGCGGCCAATACCGCCGGGGCGTACGTCACGGCGACGCCCGAGGCGCTCGCGGGTCTCGGCCAGGCGCAGCTCGCCGCCGCGGCTCTCGCCGCGCAGGGGCGCCACGTCCCGGGATACCTCGTGCCGCTGCAGAACACGACGCAGCAGCCGCTCTTGGGCTCGCTCAATGTGCGCGCGACGCGGAGCGCGATCTTCGACAATTCCTGGAATCGCACCGAGCACGGGGATGCGAACGACACCCGCTCCACGGTGACGCGGCTCGCACAGCTGCGCGCGCAGCGCGCGGCCCTTCTCGGGTTTGCGAATCACGCCGCCTGGCAGCTCAAGGACCAAATGGCGAAGACGCCGGAGAACGCGCTCGATTTCATGAAGACTCTCGTGCCGCTCGCCACGGCGCGCGCCGCGCGCGAGGGCAACGACATCCAGGCAGTCATCGACGCTCAGCACGGCGGCTTCACGCTCGAAGCCTGGGACTGGGATTTCTACGCCGGGCAGGTTCGCAAGGCGAAGTACGACCTCAACGACGCAGAGATCAAGCCGTATTTCGAGCTCAACAACGTGCTCGAGAACGGCGTGTTCTATGCGGCGAACCGGCTCTACGGCATCACGTTCAAGGAGCGCAAGGACATACCCGTGTATCAGTCCGACGTGCGCGTGTTCGACGTGATCGATGCCGACGGCAAGCCTCTCGCGCTCTTCTATTGCGACTACTTCAAGCGCGACAACAAGAACGGCGGCGCCTGGATGTCGAACTTCGTCGGCCAGTCGAAGCTGCTCGGAACTCGGCCGGTCATCTACAACGTCGGCAACTTAGCGAAGCCCGCCCCCGGCCAGCCGGCTCTCATCAGCTTCGACGACGTCATCACCATGTTCCACGAATTCGGCCACGGTCTGCACGGGATGTTCGCCGACACGGAGTATCCCAGCCTCTCGGGGACGGCCACGGCGCGCGATTTCGTCGAGTTTCCGTCGCAATTCAACGAGCACTGGGCCATGTACCCCGCGATCTTCGATCATTACGCTCGCCACTATGAGACCGGCGCCGTCATGCCGCCGCAGCTGGTCCAGAAGATCAAGCGGGCAAAGAACTTCAATCAGGGCTACAGGATGACCGAGCTGCTCGCCGCCGCCGAGCTCGACATGCAATGGCACATGCTGCCGTCGAGCGCGCCGGCGCAGGACCCCGATCTATTCGAGCAGCGCGCGCTCGACCAGGCGCACGTCGCCGTGCGGGCCGTGCCGCCGCGCTACCGCTCGAGTTATTTCCAGCACATCTGGGGCGGCGGGTACTCGGCCGGTTACTACGCCTATCTCTGGACCGAGATGCTCGCGGACGATGCCTTCCAATGGTTCGAGGAGAACGGCGGACTCACGCGCGCAAACGGCGATCGCTTCCGGCAGATGATTCTATCCAGAGGCAACACCGAAGATCTCGCGGCACTCTATGCGACCTGGCGCGGTCGTGCGCCGAAAGTCGATGCGATGCTGGAATACCGTGGACTGGTCGCACCGTAGGCTGCGACCGGGCTCAGTGGGTGACGGTGATGGACGGGTCCAAATCGCTGAGCGCCCCGGCGAGCGTGGTCCTGCCCGTCCGATCGATGTCGGTCTGTGAGTAGGTCCGTCCCCGGGCTGTGCAGTGGGTGTCGGGGCCCGGCGGGATGCGGCTGCCCGTTGAAGTGAGGCACGTCGATGATGCGCTCGGGCCGGCTGCCGCGTGCGTGGGCGGGTTATTCGGGGTCGCACAACCGCAAATCGAGAGGGCAGCAAGCAGCGCGCCGGCTGCGCCTGTTCGGCTGATCATGTGAAAGCCTCCAGCTCGGTTTGACAATAACGCCATGGTACGCGCGTCGACCCCGGATACCAAACGAGCGGACGCTGCCGTTGACGCGCTGCAAGCCTCAAGGTCCCGCCCGCGGCAGTCAGCAAATTCCGACAGCATAAGTTAACTCGAGCCGGCATCCGGTTGCCGGCCGCGCAGGTGAATCGGCTATGATATTTCCGGTTCGACAAATTCGCAGCGAGTCGCTCATTTTCTAGCGCCAAGGGGATTTCCGTGAACATGCGCCGGCCACTCACTCGAAATTGGACGCTGGTTTTGCTCTTGTCGCTCGTTGCCGCCGTTTCCCGCGCCGTGCCCGTATCGCACCTTCAGGTTCGAGTGGTCACCGGACCGACCGAGCTCACTCCGGGGAGCTACGTGGAGCTGCGGATCTACGAGGCCGGCAAGGCGGTGCGCCGATATCCGTTGACGCACGGCGAAGCCTGGGCGAGGGACTCGACGCGCCTCATCCCGTTGACGTTGAGCGATGCGCTCGACCCGCGCAGCGTACTGCGCTTCAGTCTTTTCTACCGAGCGGCGAGCCCGCTGTCGCCGCCGTGGCAAGTGGTGGCCGCCGATGTCGATCTGTCGGCCGGCCGCGAGCCGGCGCAGCTGTTGCTCGGCACCACGCTCTCGGGTGAAATCGCGCGTCAGGGAGAGCTCGCGACGCTCGAGCGCGATGCGACCACCATCAGCTGCTTGAGCAACTCGGACTGCGACGATTCCAAGACCTGCAACGGACAAGAACGTTGCGCGCCGCACTCACCCGGCGCCGACGCGCGTGGCTGCGTGAGCGGGCGCCCCGTCGTCTGTCCGGTGAACGAAGTGTGCACCGAGGGACGCGGTTGCGTCGGTACCGGCTCGTTGACTCCGATGCCGGCGCACTAGGGGCTGAGCACGAGCTCGTGCATGGCCGGGCCGGGCAAGAGCGGCGTCGGCCGGCCTTCCACCCAGGCGTCGAATCCGGCGCGATAATATGGCGACAGCGGATGTCCGCTTTCACCGCCCGGCATATGCAGGTAACCATCCTTCTCGTGTCCCGGTGAGACGCTGAATCGCTCGGACGCGCCGAAGTCGGGGCCCTGAATGCGCGGCATGTCGTGGTGCGCGCCGGGCGGCGCGACGGTCGGCATGTCCAGAAACCTGTGGAGCAAGGGCAGCGCGGCGGACAAGGGGTGTGCCACGCGCACCGCATTCACGCGGCCCCATGTGCAGGACGCGAGATCCATGCGCTCGGAAGCGCATTCCCGCGGGAGCCTTTCGCTCGCAATGAACGCCTGGTCGAGGAGCGCGTCCCAATCCGTATACGCCGCGGCGAGCAGGTGGAAAGGCCGCGCTTGCAGGAGCCGCCAGAGCGGTCCCTCGAACGAGGGCGAAATCTCGAAAACGAAGTCGCGGTCCTCACGACGCGCCGGCGCGACCAGCATGTAGAAAACCCGTGTTTCCACTTCCTGGCGAAACGCGAGCGTCAAGCGGAAGGCGGCATCGTCCGGCGCCGCATGACCGCTCCAGCGCACGAGCACCGCTTGCGCGGCAGCGGCTGAACGATCATTACCCCGCTCGAGCGCGCGCTCGATGACCTGACCGAGGAGCGCCCGCCAGCGCTCGAGAAACACCGCGCGGTCGTCGAGCTGGATGCGCAGGCTCTCGAGCGGAGCCAGCGGCGGCGGCGCCTCCTCGAGGTCCGCGTGGATCTGCGCGGCACGCGCACCCCGGTCCATCCCGTCATCGCCGATGCGGCTCGCGGCCTCGCCGCCGACGACGCGGGCGTTTGCCGACCAGAGCAGGCCTTCGGCCGGGTCGAGCACCCGCGGCCGTTCGCCGGGGGCGAGCCAGCCTTCGAACCCGACGATGGGGTCGGTGGAGAGTTGCGGCACGGCGGGCGGCGCGTCCCCGTGTCGCGGCAGCCGTCCCGCGATGGTCCAGCCGATGTGTCCTTCGGCATCGGCCACCAGGATATTCTGTCCGGGCATTCCAAAGTCGCCTGCTGCGCGCAGCACCTCTGCGGCCGAGTGAATATGCTCGAGAGCGAGCAGGTTCATATTCGCGGCGGCCGGATCGTGCGCCACCCAGTCGAGCGCGTAGGGCCGGTGCTGCCAGTCCGTTCCTATGACCGGACCCCACGGGGTGATGGCCACTTTCAAATGCTCGGACGGTGCGCCTTTGACTTCGATGATCTCATCGACGTAGGAAAGCTTCTGGGTACCCCCTGAGGTCGCGTAGGCATCGGGGTCGCCGGGCACGGGCACGAGTCGGATCACCTTTGCAAATTCGCCGTAGCTGTTGGTGAAACCCCAGGCAATGTGGCCGTTGCTGCCGACAACCAGCGACGGCGTACCCGGCAAGGTCAGGCCGACCGCATCGAACCCTTCCGCGGAAGCCTCGACGAGCCGGGCCCGGTACCACACGTTCGGCACCCGCAAGCCGAGGTGCATGTCGTTCGCGACCAGCGCCGCGCCATCGGCCGTACGTGAACCCGCGACCGCCCAATTGTTGCTGCCTTCCGGATCGGGCGACCGCGCGAGCGTCTCGGGCGGCTCGACGGGCAGCGCTCCGAGAGAGCGCAGATCGATCTCGTCGGCACTCGGAATCCTGGGCGGCTCGGCGTGGCTGCCATCGATCGCGGCATCCCATTCGGGCGCGCCGGATTCGATGAAGCGCCACAGCGCTTCGGGCAGCGTCGCGCGCAGCAATCCGCGTTGCAGCTGCAGATGGCCGGTGGAGTCCTGCAGCTGCAGAAACATCGCCTGTACGCAGAGCACGGTGTCCGCGGCGTGCCACGGCTTCGGCTCGGCGCGGAGCAGCCAATATTCGAACGGCCGCGCTCGCAGCGCGGACAATCCCGCGTTCGCGCCGTTGGCATAGGCATCGAGCAACGCCCGGCTCGGCGCATCGAGACTCGCCACAGCTCTCTCGGCCACGTCGCGAAATCGATGCAGCCGCAGCTCGCGGTCGGCGGGGAGGAGTCCGGGTCCCAAGAGTGCGGCGAGCTCGCCGGCCGCGGCGCGGCGCAACAGATCCATTTGGAAGAACCGGTCCTGGGCATGCACATAGCCGAGCGCGAACGCGAGGTCGCTGCGATTCTGCGCCGTGATGGTCGGCACTCCGGCGGCATCGCGGCTCACGCGGACCTCTGCATGCACGCCGGTCCGCGCTTGGCCATCGAGCCTTGGAAGGCTCGCATGGAGCACCAGCCATCCGGCGAGCGCCGCAACCATGACAGCGCCGGCGAGCGCGACGGCCGCGACGGCGCCGGAGCGCCGGGCGCCGGAGCGCTGCGCTCGGCTCATCGCGCGTCCGACCGAGGCCGGCATGTGGCGCATGCGCGCGCCTCCGTGCGCGCGGCTTTTCCCCACGGGACGCCCTGACGATCACATCCATGCTGCCGGGCGGCCGAGGTAATTATCGAGTCCGGTGGGTACGCGTGCCGTGCGGGTGTTTGCGCTCCAGGGCGCGATATGTCAAGGGTCATGGCTCGCCTGGGTGGTACCCCGTACTTACTGTTTGGCGAGCGACGCTTGATCCCACCCGCCGCCGAGGGCCTTGATCAATAAGATGCTTGCGCTCATGCGGCGCGCCTGAATGCTGGCGGCCTGCACCTGCGCCTGCAGGGCGGCCGTTTCCTGCGTGGAGACTTCCAGATAGGTCACGATGCCGGCGCGGTAGCGGTCTTGGGCCTGCTTGAGGGCGATTGCCGTTGCGAGAACCGCGGCTGCATCGCTCTCGCTCTCCTCTTGCAGTCGCCGCAGGGCGACCAAGTTGTCCTCGACATCCTGATAAGCCGTGAGCACCGTGTTGCGATAGTCAGCCGCTTGTTCCTGATAGACAGCTTTCACGCGCGCGGTCTCGGCGACCAGTCGACCGCCCTCGAAGATCGGCGCCGAGATCTGCGGCCCCAGTGACCAGTACAGACTGGATGCGGAGAGCAGGTTCGAGGTCTTGGTACTCTCGACACCCCCTGCGGCGTTGAGAGTGAGCTTGGGAAAGTAGGCCGCGCGAGCGACCCCGATCTGGGCATTCGCAGAGGCCACCTGGCGCTCGGCCTCGGCCACATCCGGCCGGCGCTCGAGGAGGGTGGAGGGGAGTCCGACATCGATCGGCGGCGGCACGACGGTGAGCGGAAGCGCGTTCGCCGGCAGACTGAAGAGGGAGGGGTTCTCTCCGACGATGACGGCGATGGCATGCTCGGCTTGCGCCCGCTGCAGCTTGATGTCTGCGGCCTGGGTCAATGCATTGTCGAGCTGAGCTTCAGCCTCGGCGACGTCGGCGAGTGCGGCGGCGCCGCCGTTGAACAGGTCCGTGGTGAGTTTGAGCGATTCCCGGTAGGCCCCAACGGTCCTGTCGTAGAGATCTACTTCCGCATCGTCGGCGCGCAGGCTGAAGTAATCCTCCGCCAGTTGCGCCCGCAGCGACAGCTCGACCGAGGCGTAGTCGGCAGCGCTCGCTTGCCGCGCGGCTCTGGCCGAGGAGACCTGGTTGCGTACTCGTCCCCACAGGTCTACCTCGTACGAGAAATCCGCGCCCAGCAGGAAATCGTTCATCTCCGTGGAAACGCCGGGAACCTCCCGCGGAGCATTCGGCGAGAGCCTATCCCGCATCGCGTAGGGATTGCCCGTCAGCGTCGGAAACAGGTCCGCCCGCGCGACGCGATACTGGGCACGCGCCTGTTCTAGGCGCGCAAAGGCGCCCTTCAAAGTCAGATTCGCCGGAATCCTGTCCTCCAGCCGATCGAGCTCGGGATCGTCGTAAACGACCCACCAGTTGCCGCGCGGTTCCGCATCCTTTGGCTGCGCGACTTTCCAGTCCGCCAGCTCCTTGTAGTGCTGCGCAGGAGTGCCCGTATCGGGCACCTTGTAAGGCGGTGCGAAGGAGCAGCCCGCGAGGGCGCAGCAAGCGCTCATCGCGAGGGCACCGGCCCGATACCTTGAACCCCGACGCATCACGGGGCGGCGTGGCCGCCGCCTTGCTCGGCGGCGTTCTTCGGTGGCGGAGGCGCGATCCGCACGTGCATGCCGTCGTTGATGGAATCCGGCGGATTGACCACGACGGCATCTTGCGGATCGAGCCCGGTCAATATCTCGACGGTCTTGCCGAAATCACGTCCTTGATCGACCTTCTTGATCTTGATGGTGTCCTGGTTCTGAACCACCGCGACCTGCAGGCCGTCGGCTCGGAACAGGATGGTATTGGCCGGAACCCGCAGGGTCGCGGTGCTCGACGGCAGCTTGAAATGGATCTCGGTGTACGAGCCGGGAAAGAGCTGCCATTCGCGATTGTCGAGCTGCAGCTCGACCTGCAGCGTCCGGGCGGTCGGGTCGAGGGCATGCGATGTGCGCACCGTGTCCGCTTCGTAGCTCTTGCCGGGACGCTCCGCGAAGCGCAGCTGGGCTTTCAAGCCCGTCGCGGTGGCCGTGGCGTACGCTTCAGGAACTTGCGCGTAGATGCGGAGCTTGCGGATATCGGCCACGCGGAACAGCTCCGTGCCCGTCGCTTGTCCTGCGTTGATGAGGTAGCCCACGTCGGTGTTGCGTGCGGTCACCACACCGTCGAAGGGCGCGAGCACCCGTTTGAAGGACTCCAGCTCGCTCAAGCGTTTCACGTTCTGCAGCGCCGATTCGACCATCGCGGCCTTGGCCGCCGCGTCTCCCGCCCGGTTGTCGGCGTCTTGTTTCGAGACGGCTTGCGTTTTGAGCAAGCCTTGCCAGCGGTCGTTGGTGATCTTGGACAGCGCGAAGTTCGCCTGCGCGGTGTCCAAGTCCGCGCGCGCCTGAGCGAGCTCGCGGTCGACTTCCGGTGTATCGATGTCCGCGAGCAACTGTCCCTTGTGCACTCGAGCGCCGATGTCGGTGTACCAGACCTTCAAGTAGCCGTTGGTGCGTGCGTAGATCGGCGACTCGATGTAGGCCTGCACGATACCCGGCAGCACGAGCTCGGTCCCGGCATCGCTCAGCTCGGGCTTCGCCGTCACCACCGTGAGCACAGCGTCCGCCGTGGTCCGCTTGCGCAGCTCCGAGCGGGTCTCGATGCGGCCGCCGATTCCCCAGACGGCGAGGATGAGGGCGACGACGGCCGCGATCAGCGCATACCGCGTCACTCTCGACTTGAGCTCGCGGCGGTGCTGCGCGCTCTCCTGTTCAAGCATGTGCGTTCTCCAGGCCCGCCTGGCGTTTGCGGCCGTGAACGATCGTGAATACCGTGGGTACGAAGAAGAGCGTCGCGACGGTGGCGAACACCAGCCCGCCGATGACGGCGCGCCCGAGCGGGGCGTTCTGCTCGCCGCTTTCGCCGAGCCCCAGGGCCATGGGGACCATGCCGATGATCATGGCGGTCGCGGTCATGATCACCGGGCGCAGCCGGGTGAAGCCCGCCTCGAGCGCGGCCTCCCTGGCGCTTTTGCCCGAGTTCATTTGTTCGCGCGCGAAGCTGATGACCAGCACGCTGTTCGCGGTGGCGACGCCCATGCACATGATCGCTCCGGTGAGCGCCGGCACGCTCACCGTGGTGTGAGTGAGGAACAGCATCCAGACGATGCCGGCGAGTGCGGCCGGCAGGGCCGTGATGATGATCAAGGGATCGAGAAGCGACTGGAAATTCACCACGATCAGCATGTACACCAGGATGATGGCGCCCACCAAACCGAGCAGTAGACCTCGAAAGGATTGCCGCATGGTTTCCACCTGGCCTCTGAGCTGAACGGTCGAGCCCCTGGGCAGGTCCTTCCTCGAGGCCTCGAGGATCTTGTTGAACTGCGTGGCTACCGAGCCGAGATCCGCGCCTTGCACGTTGCCGTAGATGTCGAAAGCGACCTGTGAGTTGTAATGACTCACCACGGCCGGCGCTACACTGCGATGCATGGTCGACACGTTGGCGAGAATTTCTGAAGTGCCCGACGCCGCGGGCACCGAGCCGACCGAGCGGGCAAGAGGGGTGTTGGCCAGATCGTTGATCGAGCTCATCCGGTACTGCGGCGTTTGCGCCACCACGTTGTACTGAGTTCCGCTCTTCGGGTCGATCCAGAAGGAGGGCGAGGTCTGAAAGCTGCCCGAGAGCGAGATGAGCATGTTGGACGCGACGTTCTGCTGAGTGAGCCCCAGAAACGTCGCCTTGCTACGATCGACGTCGACGTTGATTTGCGGATAATCGTAGGGTTGCTGGATGTGCAGGTCGACCGCTCCCGCGATGCCGATGAACTTCGGCAGCAGCTTCTCGATGAACGCGCGGTTCGCATCCGAATTCGCGCCGGTGACCTGCACGTCGAGCGGCGAGGGCAGGCCGAAGTTCAGAATCTGGCTGACGATGTCCGCCGGCAGAAACTCGAATTGGGTGGAGGGGTAGGAGGCCGCCAGCTTCTCGCGCAACTCGCGCTGATAGTCGTAGATCGAGGAATGCTTCTTCGCGAAGTTGATGAAGATGTCCGCATCGCCCGGGCCCACGGGTGCCGAGGTGCTGTACGCGAGGTTGATGCCGCTGTAGGGAAGGCCGAGATTGTCCACGATGGAGGTGATCTCGCCCGGCTTGATGGTGTCGCGCAGCGTCTTTTCCACCTGATCGCAAAGAATCGCCGTTTCCTCGATGCGCGTGCCCGTGGCCGCCCGCAAATGGAGCTTGAGCTGCCCGGCATCGACGCTCGGGAAGAAATCTTGCCCCAAGCCGGGCAGCGGGCCGATGGGAAATGCGATCAGCGCCGCCGCGGCCATGGCGAGCAAGAAGACGCCGGCGAAGCGCAGGCCGCCGTCGATGGCGAGTTCCAGAAGCTCTCGGTAGCCGTTGCGCACGCGCTCGAAGCCGTGCTCGAAGCCTTCCTGAAAGCGCGCGAGACCGGATTTTCTGGGCCGCGTGCCCTCGTCCTTTTTCTTGAGCCAGAACTTGGCCAGCGTGGGGATGAGGGTCCGGGACAGGATATAAGAGGCGAGCATGGCGAACACCACGGCCTCGGCGAGCGGAATGAACAAGTATTTCGCGATACCCGCGAGCTGAAACATCGGCACGAACACGATGCAGATAGACAGGGTCGACACGAGCGCGGGAAGAGCGATTTGATGGGCGCCTTCCAGGATCGCCTGCTCGACCTCGTTGCCTTGCTCGAGATGGTAATTGATGTTCTCGATGGTGACGGTCGCATCGTCAACCAGGATGCCGACCGACAGAGCGAGACCGCCCAGGGTCATGATGTTGATGGTTTCCCCTAACGCGGCGAGACACGCGACGGAGCTCAACACCGAGAGGGGAATCGAGATCGTGATGATGAGGGTGCTGCGCCAGCTGCCCAGGAACAACAAGATCAAGAGGCCGGTGAGGGAGGCGGCAATCACCCCCTCGCGGATTACCCCGCTGATTGCGGCCCGCACGAAGACGGACTGATCGCTCAGGGCGACGAGCTTCAAATCCTTGGGCAGCGCGGCGCGGGCGAGCGGGAGCTTCGAGTTGATGCCGCTGATGATGTCGAGGGTGGAGGCATTGCCCGTCTTCAGTACGTTCATCACGACGGCGCGCTTGCCGTCGACGCGCGCGATGTTCGTCTGCGGCGGATAGCCGTCGCGCACGTGCGCCACGTCCCGTACGTAGAGCACACCCCCGTTGATGATCTTCACCGGCAGATCGTTGAGCTCCTCGATTTTCGTGGGGCTCGCATTGAGCTTGATGAAGTACTCGCGCGTGTCGATTTTCTCGGTGCCCGCCGGCAGGATGAGATTCTGCTCGCCGATGGCGTTGACGACGTCGGAGGCCGCGAGGCCCCGCGCCCGCAGCTGCCCGAGGTCGAGGTCCACCTGGACCTCCCGCTGCTTGCCGCCGTAGGGGTAGGGGATCGAGGCGCCGGCGACCGTCGCGAGCTGTGTGCGCAATATGTTGTTGCCGAGGTCGAATATCTCTTGCTCGGGAATGGTCTCGCTCGACAGGGCGAGCTGGAGGATGGGGACGCTCGAGGCGTTATAGGAGAGAACGAATGGCGGCGTCGTGCCTGGCGGCGCGCTCTGCAGCTGGGTCTGCGAGACGGCGATGATCTGCGCCATCGACAGATCCTTGTCGGCGTTCGGCTGGAAGAAGTACTTCACCACAGCCGTGCCGTTCACCGATTGCGATTCCGTGTGCTCGACGTCGTTCACGACGGTCTGCGCGGTGCGCTCGGAGAACAGCACGATGCGATCGGCGATCTCCTCGGGCAGCAGTCCGGTGTAGCGCCAGATGACGGCGGCGATGGGAATCTTGATGTTCGGGAAGATGTCGGTGGGCATCTTGACGATCGAGTACACACCGAGGAACACGATCAGCACGCCCAGCATGATGAACGTGTACGGCCGCTGCAGAGCCACTCTGACGATCCACATGCTTTACTCCGGCGGGCGGGTGCAGATGCGCAAGTTACTTTAGCGAATGCGCGTTGTCAGTGGCGGCGCGGTCGACCGTGGTCATTATCCTACCCAAGTTGGCGGCCAAGCGCGCATAGCATTGCCGGCCGCGAAACCCAATGATGTTATCGCACAATGCCCAGTTGCAGAAGATAGGCTGCGGTCGATTCAAATCACGACGAAGGAGATTTCGGATGAGGAAGGTTCTGGCAATGATTGCGTTGGTTTCGCCGCTCGCGGCGCCACCGCTGGCGTTCGGCGCGGACGACCCCGACGCGTCGTTCTACAAGAAAGCCGCCGAGTCGGGCATTTTCGAGGTGGACGCCGGCAACCAGGCCCAGCAAAAGGCGAACATGCAGCCCGTGAAGGACTTCGGCGCGATGATGGTCAAGGACCATACCGCGGCGGGCGACCAGCTGAAGAGCTTGGCCGCCTCGAAGGGCGTGTCCTTGCCGACGAGCGCAAGCGTCGCGGAAATAGCGGAGAAGGGCAAGCTCGACGTGCTGACGGGGGACACCTACGATAAGTCCTATATCAGGGGTCAGATCAAGGCGCACCGCGAGGCCGTCGCGCTCTTCAAGAAAGAGGTCGCGAGTGGACAGGACGGCGACGCGAAGACTTTTGCGCAGCAGACGCTGCCGACGCTCGAGAAGCATCTGAACGCGGCGCGAGACATCGCCACGCAGAACGGGTGGACGAAGCCGAAGGCGAGCTCCTCGGCCAGCTGATCGCGCGCCGCAGGCTCCGGGCTAGGACCCGCCGTTGCCGGCGTTCGGGTGCTTTTTCCCCGGAGGTGCCGTGAACGACTCGAACCTGAGATCGATGTTCGAGCCCGACTCCTGATGCGGTATACAGGTCGTGTTGTCGACCACGTTGCGGGAGGTGAACATCGGCAACACCTGCTGCCGGAATTGTTCCACCAGCTCGCAGTCGCCGAGCCCGAGTTCGCGCGGCTGCCGGGATCCGAATGTGACGGGCCGCCAGCTGCCCTTCACCGCGCCGCTTGCGGCGGCGCTCGCATCCGCAGGTGCCAGTGTGTAGAACGTGAGATCCGCGCGGGCGAACTTGTCCGGCCGGCCGAATCCGCTGGCGCAAGCACCGGGCTGCGATTTCACGTCCGGACGCGCGCCCGCGGCGAGCAATAAGATTCTGAGCTTGTCGGCGAGGCCATCGCAGGAGTATGTCGACGTGAAGCCGAGGAACTGGAACGAGTATTTGTGGCTCTGCCAGGTGCCGGTGCCGGTGCCGCCTGCCGATGCGCTATCGTCGGCGAGGCTCGCGGTCGACAGGAAAAGGGCGCCCGCGAGGGCCGCTGCCAGACCGCAACGGCTCGCAGCGGAGCGCTGTGGGGGAGCGATCGGTGTGCGGGATGGCTTCATGGGATTCTCCGGCGGTTTTGCGCCCCGAGGATAACGCATCGGCGTGACGATGGTTGACTCGGAATCGCGGCAAGCGCGAGGCGGCAGGCTTGTGACCGCGAGCTGCTTGCTTGCATACTGGATGGGCATACATTGCATTCCTTGGATACGCCGATGAAAAGCACCGAGGCCAGAGACGTCAAGGCCGATCGCCGGCAAGCCGCGCTCGACTATCACGAGTTCCCGACGCACGGCAAGATCTCCGTCGCTCCGACCAAGCAGCTGGTCACGCAGAGCGATCTCGCGCTCGCTTATTCGCCGGGCGTGGCGGCGGCCTGCGAAGCAATCGTCGCGGATCCGTCGAGCGCGTTCCGCTACACCGCGCGCGGCAACCTGGTGGGCGTCGTCACCAACGGCACGGCCGTGCTCGGGCTCGGTGCCATCGGTCCCTTGGCGGCCAAGCCGGTGATGGAAGGCAAGGCCGTGCTGTTCAAGAAGTTCGCCGGCATCGACGTATTCGACATCGAGGTCGACCAGCCCGATCCGTACAAGCTGATCGAGCTCGTGGCGGCGCTCGAGCCGACTTTCGGCGCGATCAACCTGGAAGACATCAAGGCGCCCGAATGCTTCATCGTCGAGCGCGAGCTGCGCAAGCGCATGAGGATACCGGTGTTCCACGATGATCAGCACGGAACCGCGATCACGGTCGGTGCTGCGGTGCTCAACGGACTCACCGTCTGCAACAAGAAAATAGCCGAGGTCAAGCTGGTCGTAAGCGGAGCGGGCGCAGCCGCGCTCGCGTGCGTCGATTTGCTGCTCGATCTCGGCCTCAAGCACGAGAACATCTGGCTGACGGATCTTGCGGGCGTCGTCTTCGAAGGTCGGCGCGAGCTGATGGATCCCGCGAAAGCGCGCTTCACCCAAAGGACCGACGCGCGCACGCTCGACGAAGTGATCGGCGGCGCCGACGTGTTCCTGGGCCTCTCGGCGGGCGGTGTGCTGACACCGGCCATGGTACTGAAGATGGCGTCAAGGCCCCTGATCCTGGCACTCGCCAACCCGATGCCCGAGATCCTGCCTGAGCAGGCGCTGGCCGCGCGCCCCGACGCCGTGCTCGCCACCGGACGCAGCGACTACCCGAACCAGGTAAACAATGTGCTCTGCTTTCCGTTCATATTTCGAGGCGCACTCGATGTGGGTGCCACCACGGTCACGCGTGCCATGGAGATCGCCGCCGTGCACGCGCTCGCCGCGCTCGCTCGCCAGGAGCAAAGCGACATCGTGGCGGCCGCCTACGGCGGCGTGGAGGATTTGAGCTTCGGGCCGGGATATCTGATTCCGAAACCCTTCGATCCCCGCCTGATCGTCAAGATCGCTCCGGCGGTCGCCCAGGCGGCGATGGAGTCGGGTGTCGCCACTCGGCCCATCGCCGATCTCGACGCGTATGGGCGTCAACTCGAGCAGTTCGTCTATCACAGCGGCACGCTGATGGCACCGATATTCGCCGCAGCCCGCAAGATTCCACCCGAACACAGCCGCATCGTATACGCTGAGGGCGAGGATGAGCGCGTGCTGCGGGCGGTACAGATCGTGGTCGACGAGCGGCTGGGAAGGCCCATTCTCATCGGGCGCCCGGCGGTGATCGAGCGAGCCATCACACGCCACGGCTTGCGGCTTCGCGTGGGCGAGCACGTCACGGTGGTCAATCCGGAACAGGATGCCCGCTATCGCGAGTATTGGCAGGAGTATCACCGCCTCACACGGCGCAGCGGGGTCACTGAGCAATACGCCAAGCTGGAAATGCGCCGCCGGACCACGCTCATCGGTGCCATGCTGTTGCGCAAGGGCGAGGCGGACGGATTGATTTGCGGCATGATCTCGACCACGGCGCGGCACTTGAAGTACATCGACCGAGTGATCGGGCGCCGGCCGGGCGTTCACGTGTATGGGGCCATGTCGGGACTCATTCTGCCCGGGCGGCAGTTGTTCCTGGTCGATACGCACGTCAATCTCGATCCGAGCGCCGATCAGCTTGCGGAAATCACCCAGCTCGCCGCCGAGCAGCTGCGCTCGTTCGGTCTCGCGCCGAGGGTGGCGCTCCTCTCGCACTCGAATTTTGGTTCGAGCGATGCTCCCTCGGCGCTCAAGATGCGCGCCGTGCTCGCTCTGCTGAGCGCGCGCATGCCGGAGCTGGAAGTGGACGGGGAAATGCATGGGGACTGCGCCCTCGATGAGGCGATACGCAAGTCGGTGCTGCCCGACTCGATGCTCGAGGGCAGCGCCAATCTGGTCGTCTGCCCGAACCTCGACAGTGCGAGCATCGCCTACAATCTGCTCAAGTCCGCCGCGGGTAACAACGTCGCGATCGGACCGATCCTGCTCGGCTGCGCCGCGCCAGTCTATATCTTGACGCCCGCGGCCACGGTAAGGCGCATCGTCAATATGTCGGCGCTCTGCGTGGTCGAGGCGAGCCACGCAGCGGGCCGCATCTTGAGCGGCGCCGCACTGGGCTAGTCAGCCGCCGGAGAACCCGTCGGCTCGCGGGTTGCCGATGGCGTCCGCAGCGAGCGCGAGCGCGCCGAGCGCACCCGCCCGCGAGCCGAGACCTGGACTCGTGATGTAACCCTCGATGCCGACGCCGAGCTCCTCGTGCGGCAGGTAGCCATTCAGACTCGAGGCAAGCTCACGGCGCACGCCGGCCAGGAGCTCGGGACGCGCCTCAATCACGCCGCCGCCCATGATTATTCGTCGCGGCGCCGTCGCCAGAACCAAGGTGTGCAAGAGCTGGGCGAGTGCATGAATCACGGTGTCCCAGACCGCATCGGTGGGCGCAACCAGATGCGCGGGTGCGCCCGCGCGTGCGGCAATGGCCGGTCCGGACGCGAGCCCCTCCACGCAATCGCCATGAAAGCTGCACACGCCCGGCCAAGTGTCACCGGGCCGGCGGACGACTCGAATGTGCCCGAGCTCGGGGTGCAAAAAGCCATGGACGAGAGCACCGTGCGCAAACAAGCCGACGCCCACGCCGGTACCGACCGTCACGTAGGCGAAGTCCTCGAGCGCCTGCGCCGCGCCCCAGCGACCTTCGGCGAGTGCCGCTCCGTTCACGTCGGTGTCGAATCCGATGGGCACCGCCAGACGCGTGAGGCGCGGCAGGATCGGCGTATCGCGCCATCCGGGCTTGGGCGTCGAGGTGATCCATCCATAGCGCGGCGAAGTCCGGCAACGGTCGATGGGTCCGAAAGAAGCGACACCGAGCGCGCGGATAGAACCATGCGCTTCGACGCCGCGGCTGAATTCGGCTTCGATGCGCGCGAAGGTGGCCGCCGGGTCCGCGCCCGTGGGGATCGTCGCGTGCATCCGGACATCGTGGGGGCCGGTGCCGATGAGGCAGGAGCATTTGGTGCCGCCCAGCTCGAGCCCGCCGAGGAGCGGTCGCGATTCGAATTCGGCGCGTGACTGGTTCATGGAGCGAGTTTAGCCGAGCGCCGTCGCGCGAGGGCACGCGTGCGTGGGGCAGGGCGAGAAATCCGTGCGCCGCGCGCGACGGTTCGGTTATCGTATGCCGTGACTCCCAGCATCGATCTGCGCAGCGACACAGTGACCCGGCCGACCGCGGCGATGCGCGCCGCCATGGCGGCCGCCGAAGTCGGCGACGACGTCTACGGAGATGATCCCACGGTGAACCGGCTGCAGTCCGCGCTGGCCGAGCGCTTCGGCTTTCCGAGCGGGCTGTTCTTTCCGACCGGTACTCAGAGCAATCTGGCGGCGCTCATGTCGCATTGTGATCGCGGCGATGAGTATCTCGTCGGGCAGGACGCTCATACCTACCGCTACGAGCAGGGGGGCGCCGCGGTCCTCGGCAGCATTCAGCCGCAGCCGCTCGAGAATGAGCGGGACGGCAGCATCTCGATCGAGCGGATTGCGCGCGCCATCAAGCCGGCGGATATCCATTTCGCACCGACGCGGCTCTTGGCCTTGGAAAACACCATGGGCGGCCGGGTGCTGTCCCCGGCGTATCTGCGCGCCGCGACCGATTTCGTGCACGCGCGGGGGCTCTCCACCCATCTCGATGGAGCGCGGCTTTTCAATGCCATCGTAAAGCTAGGCAGCACCGAGCCGGCGGCCATCGCCGGGTTCGATTCGGTTTCAATTTGTCTCTCGAAGGGCCTGGGCGCGCCCGCGGGATCGGTGTTGCTCGGCTCGCGCGAGCTCATCGATGTCGCGCGTCGTTGGCGCAAGGCGCTCGGCGGCGGCATGCGCCAGGCGGGCGTGCTGGCGGCCGCGGGCTTGTACGCGCTCGAGCATCATGTGAGCCGCCTCGCGGAGGATCACGAGAACGCCGAATACTTGGCGGCCGGACTCCGCAAGGTGGGTCTCGCCGTCGAGCCTCCCCAGACGAACATCGTCTTCGCGGACATCCCCACCGAGGAGGTGAGCGCTCTGCGGGCTCATCTGGCGGAGCGCGGCATTCTGGCCTCGATCGCGCCGCTCACGCGGCTTGCGACGCATCTGGATGTGCCGCGCGCAAAGATCGAGGCGGTGCTGCGGGCGTTTCGGGAATACCCCGGCTGGTCGCGGCGTGAGCTAGGGCTCACGCAGCCGAGTGTGACGCCGGGCGCGTTCTAGATCGCGCGCCGTATCCACGTCGAACGCGGCGGAGTCGAGGCTCACGAGCGCGACATCCTGGGTCGGCAAATGCCGTATCAGGGCCTTGAGGCCAACGTCCCCCGCGACGCCGAGCGCGCTCGGATAGAGCCGGCGCGGCAGAATGAGCGGTGCCCCCGCCTCTGCGCCGATGGGGCGGGCGGCGATTCGCCGAGCTGCCACCCGCCGCCTCGCGCCGCGCCACCGCGCGATCAGGCGCGCGATGTCGCGCTGTTCGAGATAGGGCAAGTCCACCGGCACGAGCAGCACCGCCGCCTCGTAACGGGCTTGTCGCAATCCGCGGCGCACCGAGCTCGACAGGCCCGTGCTCGCGAGCGGATTGGCAACGAGCATCGACCCGTGACCCCGCAACTCGGCACGCAACCGCGTCGCTCGCGGGGGAACCACGACGATGATGGCCGCGCTCGCGAAGGGTGCCAGCACACGCAGCGTCCTCTCGATCAGGCTCCTACCCCGTACGCGAGCCAGGGCCTTCGGCTTGCCCAAACGGACGGAGAAACCGGCGGCGAGCAGCACCACGCGCGGCGCCGGCAGCACCACGCGCGGCGCCGACAGCACCACGCGCGGCGCCGACAGCCCCATGCGCGGCGCCGACAGCCTCATGGGTTTCGTTGATATCATGGCCGTATGGTGCGTCCTGACGAACAAACACGAAGGATAGAGGACTCTATAGAACGTGTGGGTTCAGGCTGCATTGTTTCAGCGGGTGAGAGTCCCGCCCCGGCAAGCGCCGAAGCACCGGGAAGCGGACCCCACGAGGGGCGCGAGAGCGCCCGATCGCGAGCGGGGTGTCAAAAGCCTGTGCAAGTTGACAGGAAGCGAAGCGGCGGGCCGCAACGAGTAGTGAACGTCGAGCAAGCCTCGTCAGATTATCAACCGAAAGGTGATTGGGAGCGCCGAGCTGGTCATACCACAGCGAAGGCAATACACGGTGCGCGAGAGTCGGAGCATGCACTGGGGTTCCCCGGGGTAGTGGCGGCAGCACGTCGCGAAGGAACGATGCGGAACAGGAGAGAGCCGTCCCGGCGGTCCACGTCGGATGCAGCGCGGGGTATAAGCGTAGAGCGCGAAAGCCCCTCGTGCCGGGCGGCAGTCCGAGGGGGCCGTAGTACCGTTGAAGGTGTGGATAACACATTGGAGGGAAGGGCCCCTGCTTTGGTCGAGCGTGCGGATGCGGGTAAGTGCGAGGGCATGGCCGCGAGGCCCAACAACCCCGAAGACAAAGTACGAGAACTGCAACGCACGCTGTGGAGATGTGCCAAGCGGAGCGAGAGCCGCCGTTTTCACGCGTTATATGACCGGATCTGCAGGGGTGACGTCCTGTGGGAAGCGTGGGGACGGGTACGAGCGAACCGCGGGGCGGCGGGGATCGACGGGGAGAGTATTGCAGCGATAGCCGAGAGCGGCGCCGAAGCATGGCTCGCCGAGATCCAAGCCAAGCTGCGAGCAGGTGAGTATCGACCGAGCCCGGTGCGACGGCGATACATCCCAAAGAGCGATGGCGGGCAGCGGCCACTCGGTATCCCGACGGTGCGGGATCGGGTGGTGCAGATGGCGACGAAGCTGGTGATCGAGCCGATCTTTGAGGCGGATTTCCTAGACTGTTCCTACGTGTTGAAGCTGTTGCGCCAATGGCTTGAGGCGGGCGTCTTGGAAGATGGGAGTACTCGCGAGACACTTGCGGGGACTCCCCAGGGTGGGGTGATATCCCCACTGCTGGCAAACGTTTACCTGAACGCCCTGGATCGTGCGTGGCAGGCGGAGGCTTCACACCTCGGCAGGCTCGTGCGATACGCCGACGACTTCGTTGTGCTGTGTCGAACGACGAGCGCAGCGAAGGCGGCCCACAAGCGAGTGCAGGATATCCTGACCCGTCTTGGCCTTGAGTTACATCCAGAGAAGACGCGAGCAGTCAACCTATGCTGGGGGCGGGAAAGCTTCGACTTTCTGGGCTGCACGGTGCGCAAGCGCCGCAGCATCTTAAAGGCCCCCCACTTGTACTTCATGCAGCGCTGGCCCTCGGTGCGGGCGATGAAGCGACTGCGGGAACGCGTCCACGAGCTGACTGCGGTACCTGGTAATCCGGCGCGCGATGTGAAGGAAGTCATTACCGCGCTCAATCCGGTACTGCGTGGTTGGGGCAACTACTTTGCGACGGGCAACGCGGACGACAAGTTCAACCACATCGACGATTACGTATACCAGCGCCTGAAGCGCTGGTTGTGGCGTCGCGGTGGGCAGCGTCGGCGGTTCCGGCTTAGGTGTTGGCCCTCCGGCCGGCTCTACGCCATGGGACTTTATCGCCTGCAAGGAACCGTGCGCTATCCGTCGCAAGCCAATCTCCGAAGACCATCGGCAAGCCGTGTGCCGGAAACCGGCACGCACGGTCTGACAGGGGGTCCTGCGGCCGCCGCTTCCAATCGGGTACGGAGGCCGTAGGATCTACCAATGCTGGAACTCTCGGTCAAGACGCTGCTCGCGTATCTGCTGGGCGCACTGCTCGGCAGTCTCGTGCTCGGACGCGTGCGCGGCGTCGATATCCGCCGCGCGGGCAGCGGCAATGCCGGCGCCACGAATGCGTTGCGCACTCAGGGCAAGCTCTTCGCTCTCTCCGTGCTCGTAATGGACATCGGTAAAGGGGTGCTCGCGGTGCTGTATCTCCCGCAGGCGTCCTTGCCGGGCGTCCCCCTGGATCCCGAGATCCCTCGCGCATGGCTCACGCTCGCCTGCGGCTTCGCCGTCATCGTCGGCCACGTCTATCCGGTGTGGTTCGGCTTTCGCGGCGGCAAGGGGGTGGCGACCATGGTCGGCGTCGTGGGTGCGCTCGACCCGCGACTGCTCCTGCCAGTCCTTGGAAGCTGGTTCGTCGTGCTCGTGCTCACCGGATACGTGGGGCTCGCGAGCATGCTCGCGGGCGCCGCGCTCGTCGCCTTCGTGTATCTACTCGAGCCGAGCAACGTGGCTCTGCTCTCTTTCTGTGTGGCCATCGAGATCTTCCTGGTCTTCACCCACCGGGGAAACATCGCGCGCATGCGCGCCGGCAACGAACATCGCGTGCAACGACTATGGCTGTTCCGCTCACGCACGGCTTAGACCTCAAGCGCCCGTTGCTCGCGCTGCTCGCGCACAGCGAGCCGCGCTCGGCCACCTGGCTCGCGCGCGCCCTCGACGCCAAAGAGCTCGACATCGATACCGGCATCGAGCAGCTGCGGGCACTCGGCATTGATATCGCCGCTTCACACCAGGGCTTTCGGCTCCAGGTCGGCATCGAGCTTCTCGATGCCGATGCGATCCATGCGGCCTTGCGCGAGGAATCCGCCGCCCGGCTGCGTCGGCTGGAGGTGCTTTTTGAGGTCGACTCCACCAATACCCGGCTGCTCGGACGGCCCGGTCCCCCCGCTGCCTTCGCGGACGCCGCACTCGCGGAGCTGCAGCACGCGGGCCGGGGACGGCAGGGACGGCGCTGGATATCGCCCTTCGGCGCGAGTCTCGCGCTCTCGCTCTCCTGGACATTTCGCGACGCCGCGCGCGTCGATTCGACCTTGAGCCTGGCCGTGGGCGTGGCAGTCTCCCGCGCGCTCGGCGGGCTCGGGGCGCGCGGCATCCTTCTGAAATGGCCGAACGACGTTTGGTTCGAGGACCGGAAAGTCGGCGGTGTGCTGGTCGAGACCAAGACCTGCAGCGGCACGGCACACGTCGTCGTGGGCGTGGGGCTCAATCTACATCTGTCGGAGGAGTCGCGCAATCGGATCGGGAGCGATGGGCTCGCCGCCCTCGACGAGGCATGCCCCTCACCCATCGCGCGCAACGCTCTCGCGGCGGCACTCTTGGATCAGCTTTTGAGTATGTTTCCGCTGTTCGAGCGTCACGGCTTCGAGGCGTTCCGGGACGAATGGCGCTCGCTCGATGCGCTGCGGGGCCGCCCGGCGCGAGTGCTGCTCGCGCAGGGCGCCGTGGAGGGTATTGCGCGCGGCGTGGACGAGGACGGTGGACTGCTCCTCGAGAACGGCGGCCGTCTCGAGAAATTCATGTCCGGCGAGGCGAGCTTGCGTTTGCTTGCGGGTGACGCGTGACCTTGTTGAAGAGCATCGTAGTGCTTCTGACCCTCGCCAACGTCGGCTATTTCCTGTGGACGCGCGGTATCGCGCATTCAGATGAGGGGCGCCCCGCGGCGCCCGCCGCCACCCTCAAGCTCACTTCCGAAGTCCCCGGGTTGCAGCGCGGCGCCCCCACCGCCCTGGATGACGATCGGGCGAGCTCCTCGGGCACAGCCGGCATCGTCGGCGCCGGCGGGGGCGTCAATACGCCGGGCGTCGCCACACCGAGCGTGACCACACCGAGCGTGACCACACCGAGCCCGGCATCGGGCGCCCTGCTCACGAACGTGAAGCGCTGCATCAGCGTCGGACCTTTTCGCGACGTTTCCGAGACCGCGCATGCCGCGAGCACCTTGCGCAGCGGCGGCTACGATCCGCGGCAACGCGTTGCGGAGGGCGAGATCTGGGCGGGCGTGTGGGTCTATCTGCCGATTCCGCCCTCCCACTCGAGCGAGCAATTGTTAGCCAAGCTCAAGGCCGCCGGTATCGAGGATGCGCTGGAGATGCCGGGTCCCAGCGAGAGCTCGGTGATATCGCTCGGGCTATACGGCGATCAGAAGCGCGCGCAGACACGGGTCGCGCAGGCACAGGCGCTCGGATTCAATCCGGGCATCGCCGATCGAAAGCGCACCGGCGATGTGTACTGGATCGACATCGATCTGAAACCCACGGACAGCGTGCTCAAGCCGAGCGATCTGCAAACTGAGACGGGACACATTCAGCGACTGGAAGTGAAAGCCTGCCCCAGCGCCGGAGCGACGCCACCGTGAGCGCCCGTGACGTCGCCTTGCGATTGGGCAGCGTGCTCGGCGCGATCGTGGCGTACGGCTATCTGATCGCGTTCCTCGGCCTCCTGGGGTTCCAGGTTTACCGCTGGTTCGAGAACGGAGAGTGGACGCACGTCGGCGTGAACGACGGCATGCGCGCGGTGCTCGCGCACTTCGCGGGCCCCGACGGCTTGACCGGCTGGCGCGCGGCGCTCGCCCACTGGCTCGACGCGCCCGTCACCTGGCTGGGCCTGCACGAAGTGCTCGAGGTGCTGCCCGCCTCGCTCGCGCTCTTCGCCATCAGCATCCTCGGCAACAGCCTGTTCATCTACACCACCGACCGTCTGCGCGAGGGCGGCCCGCGCGCCGCTAGCCGGTCTTTCGCCGGCTAGTTCACCGCGCGGAGATGGGCGGGTGCTCGCCTGTCCAGAGATAGGCCACGCTGTTCCGGGGCGGCCGATACCAGCCCGGATCCCGGTAATCTCCCGATGCGAGATCGGGCCGAATCTTGACCACCGTGAACATACCGCCCATTTCGATACTGCCGTAGGGACCGGCGCCGCCCATCATGGGCAGCGTGTTGTCGGGCAGGGGCATCGGCTGGCCCATGTTCCGCATGTCGCCGGCGCTCATGTAGTTCGGAACGAGCGCGGCGATCTTGTGCTCGAGGTCGGATTGATCGACACCGATCATAGTGGGCACACGATGGCCCATGGCATTCATGGTGTGATGACTCTTGTGGCAATGAAAGGCCCAGTCGCCCGGCGCCGAAGCCGTGAATTCGATGGCGCGCATCTGGCCGACGGCGATGTCCGCCGTGACTTCGGGCCATCGAGCGCTTGGCGCGATCCATCCGCCCCCGGTGCCCGCGACCTCGAATTCATGCCCATGCAGGTGTATCGGATGGTTGGTCATGGTCAGGTTGCCGATACGGATGCGTACGCGCTCGCCCTGCCGCGCGACCATGGGATCGACGCCGGGAAACGCACGGCTGTTGAAAGTCCAGAGATTGAAGTCCAGCATGGTGCTCACCCGGGGTGTGAAGCTCCCGGGATCGATGTCGTAGGCATTGAGAAGAAGCACGTAGTCACGGTCGACAGCCATGGCACGCGGGTCCGCCGGATGCGTGACCCACGAGCCCATCATGCCCATCGCCATCTGCGTAGTCTCGTTCGCGTGCGGGTGATACATGAAGGTTCCCGCGCGCTCCGCGCGGAACTCGTACACGAACGTCTGCCCGGGCTTGATGGACGGCTGATTGAGTCCCGACACACCGTCCATGCCGTTGGGCAGCCGCTGGCCGTGCCAGTGAATGCTGGTGGCCTCGGCTAGGCGATTGGTGACGAACAGGCACACCCGATCGCCCTCGACGACCTCGATGGTGGGTCCCGGCGACTGTCCGTTGTATCCCCAGAGATTGGCTTTCATTCCGGGCGCGATCTCTCGCACCACGGGCTCGGCCGCCAGATGAAATTCCTTCACGCCGTTGCGCAGGCGCCAGGGAAGAGTCCAGCCGTTGAGCGTTGCCACCGGCCGATAGGGCCGGCCGCTGGGCGGCATCAGGGGGGTGCGTGTGGCCGTTGCGGTCGAGGAGACGATCTCGGGCAGCGCCGCCAAGGCAGACTTGCCGACCGCCGCCGAGGCGAGCGCGGCCATGCCGGTGAATAAGTGTCGTCGTGTCACCATGGCTATTTCTCCTAAAACTGCGGCGCGGGGCCGGCGAGGGCTGCGTCGAGCGATGAGCGGGCGACCCAGAAATCGCGCACGCTTTGTATGTAGTCGCTCACGCCCGCGGTCTCCACGCGGGAGTCGGCGAGCAGCTCGAACACGCCGATCTGTCCGGCGTCGTAGCGCAGCCGGTCTTGCTCGGCGATGGATTTGCGCAGCGGCAGCATCTCGTCGCGCTGGCGCAGGGCGATGTCGTGCGCTGCGGAGAGACGTGCATAGGCCTTGCGCACTTCCACGCGAGCCTCGATCGCCGCCTGACCGTAGCGCGCCAGCGCCCCGGCGTAGCGGGCCTCGGCCCTGCGCACCCGCGGCGCGCCCGTGTCGAACATCGGCACCTCGAGACTCACCTCGAAGCCGCTCTCGTACGGCGCCCTACTCGATCCCTGCTGGACGCGTGTCGGCCCGGCGTCGAGGACGTTAACGAGCCGGGTCGCGCGGGTGAGGTGCAAGTCGCTCGCGAGCGACTCGAGGTTCGCGCGCATCGCCTTGAGGTCGATGCGGTTGTCGAGCGCAGCGCGCTCGATTTCCGCGAGATCCTCGATCGACGGCGGCACATCGGGCAGACGGTCCGCGAGCTTGAGTTTTTCGGGCTCGATGTCCGCGCCGAGCGATTCGATCAAATCCTCGCGCGCCGAGGTCTCGGCGAGCCGCGCGCG
>Ga0302324_100001476_pt1 | contig 57127 bp, 55 predicted proteins | sample Palsa_T0_1_FD_201949 | JGI IMG/M metagenome (GOLD analysis project Ga0302324, IMG submission 201949) | Peat permafrost microbial communities from Stordalen Mire near Abisko, Sweden - Palsa_T0_1 | ecosystem: Environmental > Terrestrial > Soil > Palsa > Peat permafrost | place: Sweden: Abisko...
CGTCGGCGTTGATCGCGGTGGTCGGGTAAATCTGGGCGCCGGCGACCTGCGCCACTGCGACTGCCTCGCGCCAGGCGGCCTCGGAGGCCTTGAGTGTCTGGTTGGAGATGTCGACCTGCTTCTCCAGCGAATCGAGCGTCGCGTCTTCGTACACCGACCACCAGGCGGTGCCGCTGGCCGCCTCGCGCGGTTCCGCAGGCTTCCAGCCGTCGGCCTCCTTGAAGTGCGTCGGCGTCGGCGCCGGGGGGCGATGGTAGTTCGGGCCGACCGCGCAGGCGCTCAGGGCCACGGCAATGAGAAATATGAGTGTCTGTCGCATGGGTTTGGTCACGTGGCGCCCGCCGCCGGTGTCAGGTCCTCGGGCGCGCCCGGCGTGCCCAGGTAATGGCGCGCCCACAGCTGGCTGCACCACTTGCCAAACCGGTCGAGGTACACGTAGATGACGGGCGTCGTGTAGAGGGTGAGCATCTGGCTGACGATGAGCCCGCCGACGATGGAGATACCGAGCGGCTGGCGCAGTTCTGCGCCCTCGCCGGTGCCGAAGGCGAGCGGCAGGGCGCCGAGCATGGCCGCCATGGTGGTCATCATGATCGGCCGGAAACGCATGAGGGAGGCCTGGTAGATGGCCTCGGTCGGCGCCACGTGCTGGTGGCGCTGCACCTCGAGCGCAAAGTCGATCATCATGATCGCGTTCTTCTTGACGATGCCGATCAGGAGAATGACCCCGATGAGCGCGATGATGCTGAACTCCGCGCCGAACAGGCGCAGCGCCAGGAGCGCACCGGTGCCGGCCGAGGGCAGCGTGGAGAGGATCGTGATCGGGTGGATGTAGCTCTCATAGAGGACGCCGAGCACGATGTAGACCGCCACCAGTGCCGTGAGGATCAGGAGCGGCTCGCTGCTCAGGGATGACTGGTAGGTCGCCGCGGTGCCCGCGAAGCTGCCGTGGATATCCGAGGGCATGCCGATCTGCGCCGAGGCCTGCGCGATCGCGGCGGTCGCCTGGCTGAGCGAGGCGTTCGGTGCCAGGTTGAAGGATATCGTGGTGGCGACGAAGGTGCCCTGGTGGTTGACCGCCAGCGGCGTGGTTCCCGGGGCGTGGCGTGCGATCGAGGCGAGGGGCACCATGGCCTCCACCGCCGTGCTGTCCGCGGAGCCGGTGGAGACGCTGCCGCGGCCGGTGTTGGCGAGCGCGTTGGTGGCCTGGTTGATGGCGGTGTCGGTGGCGAGGGCTGCCGCGGTATTGGTGGCGGCGGTGGCGGTGGAGGTCACGGTGCCGGCCACGGCGTTGGTGGCCTGGGTGCCACCCACCGTGCCGCCGGCGGTGCTGATCCAGAGGTTATTCAGGGTCTCGGGGCTCTGCCAGTACTCGGGCGCCACTTCCATGACCACGTGGTACTGGTTCAGCGGGTTGTAGATGGTCGACACGTCGCGCTGCCCGAAGGCATCGTAGAGCGTGTTGTCGATGGAGGCCGGGTTCAGCTGCAGCCGCGAGGCGGTATCGCGGTCGACGCCGATGTCGATCTCCTGGCCGTTCTGCTGCTGGTCCGAGTTCACATCGGTGAGCACCGGCACGTGCCCGAGCGCGTCGGCGAGCTTCGGGGCCCAGGCATACAGCTCAGCCACGTCGTTGCCCTGCAGCGTGTACTGGTACTGGGCGTTGCTCTGGCGGCCGCCGACGCGGATGTCCTGCACCGACTGCAGGAACAGGCGCGCACCGGCCACCTGGGTGAGCTTCGGCCGCAGGCGCGCGATCACCTCGTCCGCCGACAGCTTGCGCTCGCTCTTGGGCTTGAGTGAGATGAAGACGAAGCCGCCGTTGGTCTGTCCGCCGCCCTGCGAGCCACCGCCGGTGAAACCGACCACCGTGTCGACCGCCGGATCCGACTGCACCAGCTTCACGAACTCGCGCAGCTTCTTCTCCATCGCCTGGAAGGAGATCGACTGGTCCGCCTGAATGCCCCCGGTGAGGCGGCCGGTGTCCTGCTGCGGGAAGAAGCCCTTGGGGATGTCCCAGTAGAGGTAGATGTTGAAGATCACGATCGCGAGCAGCAGCAGCATCAGGGGCGGCCCGTTGCGCAGCGCCCAGCGCAGCGAGCGCCCGTAGACGCGCAGCACCGCATCGAAGGCGCGCTCGCTGAGGTGAAACAGGCGCCCCTGCTCGGCCGGCTTGATCACCTTGATGAAGCGCGAACACAGCATCGGGGTGGTGGTGAGGGAGATTACGAGGGAGATCAGCACCGCCACCGAGAGCGTGATCGAGAACTCGCGGAACAGACGCCCGACGAGCCCGCCCATGAGGAGAATCGGGATGAAGACCGCCACCAGCGACAGGCTCATCGAGAGCACCGTGAAGCCGACCTCGCGCGCCCCGAGCAGCGCCGCCTCGAAGCGCGGCATGCCCGCTTCCATGTGACGCGTGATGTTCTCGAGCACCACGATCGCATCGTCCACCACGAAGCCGGTGGCGATGATGAGCGCCATCAGCGACAGATTATCGAGGCTGTAGCCCAGCAGATACATCACCCCGAAAGTACCGAGGAGCGAGATCGGCACCGCCACCGCGGGCACCATGGTGGCGCGTCCGTTGCGCAGGAACAGGAACACCACCAGCACCACGAGTGCGATGGCGATGAGCAGTGTCACTTTCACCGCCTGCAGTGAGCCGCGGATGGTGGTGGTGCGGTCGATGGCGACCGCCATGTCGATGGTGCTCGGGATCGAGGCCTTGAGCGCGGGGATGAGGGCGCGCACCCTGTCGACGGTCTCGATGATGTTCGCGCCCGGCTGGCGGTAGAGGATGACGAGCACCGCGGGCTTGCCGTTGGCAAGGCCGAGGTTGCGCACGTTTTCCACCGAGTCCTCGATGCTCGCGACGTCCGAGAGCCGCACGGCGGCATTGTTGCGATAGGCCACGATCAGGTTCTGGTACTGCGCGGCCTTGCTGGCCTGATCGTTGGTGTAGAGCTGGTAGCGCTCCCCGCCCACGTCGATCGAGCCCTTCGGGGTATTGGCATTGGCCGAGGCCAGCGCCGCGCGCACATCCTCGAGGCCGATCCCGTACTTGAAGAGCGCGGTCGGATTCAGCTCCACCCGTACCGCGGGCAGCGAGCTGCCGCCGATCTGGACCTGGCCGATACCCGAGACCTGGGAGAGCTTCTGCGACAGGATCGTGTCGGCCGAGTCGTAGAGCTGCCCGGTGGTGAGGGTGGCGGAGGTGAGGGTGAGAATCAGGATCGGCGCATCGGCCGGGTTGACCTTGTGATAGGTCGGGTTGCTGCGCAGGGCGGTCGGCAGATCGGCGCGCGCCGCGTTGATGGCCGCCTCCACGTCGCGCGCGGCGCCATCGATGCTGCGGTTGAGGCCGAACTGCAGGGTGACGCGGCTCGAGCCGGTCGAGCTCGAGGAGGTCATCTCGGTGACGTCCGCGATCTGGCCGAGGTGGCGCTCGAGCGGCGTCGCCACGGTTGCTGCCATGACATCGGGGCTCGCGCCCGCCATCGTCGCCGACACCGAGATGGTGGGAAAGTCCACCTGCGGCAACGGCGACACCGGGAGCTTGAAGTAGGCGAGCGCGCCGGCGAGGGCGATGCCGAGCGTCAGCAGCGTCGTCGCCACCGGGCGGCGGATGAAAGGTTCGGAGAGGTTCATGCCGAGCCTGCGCCGCTGGGCAGCGCCTGCGGCCCGGTGCGCCCGGTGATGCGGCGCTCGAGGCGGTCGAAGTACAGGTAGATGACCGGCGTCGTGAAGAGCGTGAGCAGCTGCGAGACGATCAGGCCGCCGACGATCGTGATACCGAGCGGATGGCGCAGCTCCGAACCCGTACCGGTGCCGAGCATCAGCGGCAGGGCGCCGAGCAGTGCGGCCATGGTGGTCATGAGGATCGGGCGGAAGCGCAGGAGCGAGGCGTGGTAGATCGCATCGTGCGGGCTCATGCCCTGCTCGCGCTCGGCCACCAGCGCAAAGTCGATCATCATGATCGCGTTCTTCTTGACGATGCCGATCAGGAGCACGATACCGATGATGCCGATGACGCCGAGATCGCTGCCGGCGATGAGCAGCGCCAGCAGCGCGCCGACGCCGGCGGAGGGCAGGGTCGAGAGGATCGTGATCGGATGGATGAAGCTCTCGTAGAGCACCCCGAGCACGATGTAGACGGTGACGAGGGCGGCGAGGATCAGGAACAGCTCGTTGCCTAAGGTCGCCTGGAAGGCCAGCGCCGCACCCTGGAAGCTCGTCATGACGCTCGGCGGCATGTTGATGGACTTCTCGGCCTTGTCGATGGCATCCACGGCGGTGCCGAGGGCGGCGCCTGGGGCGAGGTTGAAGGACACCGTGGTGGCGGGGAACTGGCCGAGGTGATCGATCGACAGAGGCGCGGTGCGCTCGGAGACCTTGACCAGGGCCGACAGCGGCACCTCCCCGCCCAGGGCGGTCGAGGAGGGCAGGTAGATGGTGCCGAGCGCGTCCAGGGACCCCATGAGCGAGTCATCCGCCTGCAGGATGACGCGATACTGATTCGACTGCGTGAAGATGGTGGAGACGATGCGCTGGCCGAAGGCATCGTAGAGCGCGTTGTCGACGGTTGCAGGGGTGATGCCGAAGCGCCCGGCGGTGTCGCGGTCGATGGTCAGGTACGCTGACAGGCCCTGGTTCTCCTGGTCGCTGGCGACGTCCTCGAGCTGCGGCAGCGTCTGCAGTTTGGTGATCAGCTTTGGCACCCAGGTGTTGAATTCATCCGGGTTCGCATCCTCCAGCACGAACTGGTACTGCGTGCGGCTGACGGTGTCGGAGATCGACAGGTCCTGCACCGGCTGCATGTACAGGGAGATGCCGGTGACATCCGCGGTGTTCTTCTGGATGCGGCGGATGACCTGGCTGGCGGTCTCGGAGCGCTCATCCACCGGCTTCAGGTTGATCAGCATGCGGCCGCTGTTGAGCGTGATGTTGGTGCCATCGACGCCGATGAAAGAGGACAGGCTGACGACATCCGGGTCCTTGAGGATGGCGCTGGCGAGCTGTGCCTGGCGGCGCGACATGTCGGCAAAGGACACCGACTGCGGCGCCTCCGTGATCGCCTGGATGACGCCGGTGTCCTGCACCGGAAAGAAGCCCTTGGGGATGAAGATGTAGAGGGCGATGGTGAGCGCAAGGGTCAGCACGGCGACCAAGAGCGTCAGCGGCTGACGCTCCAGCACCCACTCGAGCGCGCGCCCGTAGTGATCGATGAGGGACTGGAACTTCTCGTTCGACCAGCGCGCGATGCGCGACTCGGACCCTTCCGGGGTGTGGTGCAGGAGCTTGGCGCACATCATCGGCACGAGGGTGAGTGACACCACCGCCGAGATGACGATCGTGACGGCGAGCGTGATGGCGAACTCGTGGAACAGCCGCCCCACCACATCGCCCATGAAGAGCAGCGGAATCAGCACCGCGATCAGGGAGACGGTGAGGGACACGATGGTGAAGCCGATCTCGCCCGCGCCCTTGAGCGCCGCCTGCAGCGGTTCCTCGCCCTGCTCGATGTAGCGCGAGATGTTCTCGATCATGACGATGGCGTCATCGACCACGAAGCCGGTGGCGATGGTGAGTGCCATCAGCGACAGGTTGTCGAGGCTGAAGCCCAAGAGGTACATGACCGCGAGCGTGCCCACGAGCGACAGCGGCACGCTCATGCTCGGGATGATGGTGGCCGGGATGCTGCGCAGGAACAGGAACATCACCATCACGACCAGCGCCACGGCGAGCCCGAGCTCGAACTCCACGTCATGCACCGAGGCGCGGATGGTGTTGGTGCGATCGGTCAGCACCGTCACCTCGACGGCGGCGGGCAGTGAGCTCGTGACCGCCGGCAGCAGCGCCTTGATGCGATCCACCACCTGGATGACGTTGGCGCCCGGCTGGCGCTGCACGTTGAGGATGATGCCCGGGTTGTTGTTCACCCAGCCGGCAAGGTAGGTGTTCTCGGCCCCGGCGATGACGTCGGCGACGTCGGAGAGGCGCACCGGGTTGCCGTTCTTGTAGGCGACGATGATATTCTTGTAGTCGTTCGGGTCCTGGATCTGGTCGTTGGCGTTCAGGGTCCAGGAGCGCGCCGGGCCATCGAGCGTGCCCTTGGGCGAATTGACGTTGGCGTTGGCGATGGTGGTACGCAGGTCATCGATGTTCAGCCCGTAGGCGGCGAGCGCACGCACGTTCGCCACCACCCGCACCGCCGGGCGCTGGCCGCCGCTGACGCTGACCAGACCGACGCCCTCGACCTGGGAGATCTTCTGCGCCATGCGGGTGTCGGCGAGGTCCTCCAGCTGCGTCAAGGGCAGGGTCTTGGAGGTGATGCCGAGAGTGATGATCGGCGCATCCGCGGGGTTGACCTTGGCGTAGATCGGCGGCGCGGGCAGGTCCGAAGGCAGCAGGTTACCGGCGGCGTTGATGGCCGCCTGTACCTCCTGCTCGGCGATGTCGAGGCTCAGGTCCAGGCTGAACTGCAGCGTGATGACCGAGGAGCCGCCCGAGCTCGTCGAGGACATCTGATTCAGGCCCGGCATCTGCCCGAACTGCACTTCCAGCGGCGCCGTCACCGAGGAGGTCATGACCTCGGGGCTCGCGCCGGGGTAGAAGGTCTGTACCTGGATGGTTGGGTAGTCGACCTCGGGCAGCGCCGACAGGGGCAGGTAGCCGAAGGCGACGATACCGACGAGCAGTATCGCCACCATCAGGAGCGAGGTCCCGACTGGCCGGAGGATGAAGATCCGCGACGGATTCACGCGCCGGGCCTACTTCGAGGGAGGCTGACCGCTCTGGTCAGCACTTTGCCCGTGATTGCCTCGGCGGTGTTGGTGTTGTTGTCCTTGCGCCGCGGCGGCGGCCTGACCGGGCGCACCGGTCGCCCCCGCGCCTGCCGCAGTGGCACCCACCCCCTGGCGCACCAGGATCTTGGCGCCGTCCTTGAGGCGGTCGGCGCCGTCGATGACGACCACGTCACCGACCGCCACCCCTTGCTGGACCGCGATGTTGGTGGCGTCCCCGGGCCCGAGAGTGATCTTGCGCACGCTCACCGTCTGGTCGGAATTGACCGCATAGACGTAGGTACCCGGGGCCCCGCGCTGCACCGCCGACTGCGGGATCAGCACCGCGTTCTGGAGAGTATCGACCAGCAGGTCCACGTTCACGAACTGGTTGGGGAACAGCTTCTCATCGGGGTTGGAGAAGGTGGCCTTGAGTTTCACCGTTCCGGTGGTGGTGTCGATCTGGCTGTCGACGCTCTGCAGTGCGCCGACGGCAAGCTGCGTCGTGTGCGAACGGTCGTAGGCCGTCACCCGCAGCGTCTTGCCGGCATGCATCTGATTGAGGATCGGAGGGATCGAATCCTCCGGCAGCGCGAACACCACGGTGATGGGCTTCATCTGTGTGACCACGACGAGCCCGTTGGGTTCGGCGGGCGTGACGTAATTTCCAAGCGTCACCTGCTGCAGTCCCGCGCGGCCATCGACAGGGGAGGTGATGTGGCAGTAGATCAGGTTGAGCTTCGCGGCATCAATCGCCGCCTGGTCGGTCTTGACCGTGCCTTCGTCCTGGGCGACGAGGGACTTCTGCGTCGCCAGCTGCTGCTCGGCGATCGAGTCCTGCGCGAAGAGTGTCGTGTAGCGCTCAAGATCGATGCGCGCGTTGGCAAGCAGCGCCTTGTCCCGGGCGAGCGCGCCTTCGGCCTGTTCGAGCGCCACCTGGTAGGGGCGCGGATCGATCAGGATCAGAAGGTCGCCCTTCTTGACCGACTGGCCCTCCTTGAAGGCGATCTGGGTAATCTGACCGCTGATCTGGCTCTGCACGGTGACGGTGGTAATGGGGGTGACCGTGCCCAGGCCGTTCACGATGATCGGCATGCTGCCGCGCTTGGCAGCCGCCGTGGCCACGGGCATGGGCGCCCCGGCCGCCCCGAAGCGGCCCCCCGGGGCCTTCGGCGCGCCAGGCCGCAGCAGCCACGCGAGCAGGATCAGCGCCAGGATGGCGCCGATCACCACGAGCCAGCGTACCGTCAGGAATCTGCGCCAGCCGGTGGCGCGGTGTTGCTCAGGAGGGGCAATTAAAGAGGGATTGCTGTGAACGTCGTTCATGAAGGTTGCTTGGCGCCTGCCTGTCACACATGTCCGTCAAGGTCAGCACGCCGCACTCAGTCCCGCGGTTGAATCCGATGCCATCCGACCACTGTATCCTGTACCAGTGTCAACGAATCTCAAGATTGCGATGGCAATTCTGTCGTTCTGTGCCCGCAGGCGCGATGGCGCTGATCCTGAGCAGGAACTCTACCGAATCGGCGCAACTGCAGCCCGAAGTCTTTATTATCGGCGCATCCCCGTTCACCGGCGTACCCGATGGCCTTGAGTCTGCCCAACGCGCTCACCTGGGCCCGGATTGCCGCGATTCCGCTCATCGTGGCGCTCTTTTATATGCCGTACCCCTGGGCGGATCCGGCCGCGGGCCTGTTGTTCGCCGTGGCGGGAATCACCGACTCGCTGGACGGTTATTTCGCGCGCCGCCTTGGCCAGATCTCGCGCCTCGGGGCGTTCCTGGACCCGGTGGCCGACAAGCTCATCGTCGCGGTCGCGCTCGTGCTTCTGGTGAGCAAGGACCCGCGCGCCCTGATCGTGCTGACCGCGGCCGTGATCATCGGTCGCGAGATCACGATTTCCGCACTGCGGGAATGGATGGCCGAGATCGGCGCCCGGCGTAAAGTCGCCGTCTCCCAGCTCGGGAAATACAAGACGATCCTGCAGATCACCGGCCTTTCCATGATGCTCTACCGGATACCGCTCTTCGGCGTCATCCCCACCTACCGCCTCGGGGTGGGGCTCACGGAGGTCGCCGCTCTTGCGACGCTCGTCTCGATGGGGATGTATTTGCGCGCCGCGTGGCCGGAGCTGAAACGTTAACTGGCCCCCATAAACCATTGTTTTTTATTATTAAACTGTCTAAGATCTCAGCCAGTTTCGAGGTCTGATGCCCGCGGGATTCACCTTGACTTCGCAAGGGGCGCACATAGAATCTCGCGCTCTTCGATTCGGTATGCGGGAATAGCTCAGTTGGTAGAGCACGACCTTGCCAAGGTCGGGGTCGCGAGTTCGAGTCTCGTTTCCCGCTCCAAATTCAACAAGTTGCAAAGGTGCGTGTGCTGGGTTGGCACGCACTTGGCACGCGGTAAGCCCGAGAACGGGTCATCAGGCGGCGTTGATCGGTCCATTCGAGTCCCTTGAAGGGTTGCTCGACGAACTCGCTGAGTGCCCTGAACAGGGCCTCGATCCCGTCAATAACACCGCGCAGATACTCCGGTCGCCGATGGATGTAGCGCTTACCCGTGGCGCTGCCTTGCGTCCTGCGACCCATGAATACAGCGCCCGCTGCGGTGTGGCGGATGATGTTGGCGTCCCCGTGATGCTCTGATAAACGAGCCGAGCAAACAGTCCACTTGGACGTCAGTTCGCGAAGTGCCGTTTCGCACCAGGGGGTGAAATTCGCATGCCGGGACGTGTTGCTTTGCGCCTGATTCAGGCAACAGCTCCCGAGTGCGTCGCGGGTCCGCGTGTGCTCCATGATCGCATGGCCGCCGAGTCCGCTTCTGACTCGGGGGCGATTCCTGACGATCGGCTCTTTCCCGTACTAGGGCGCGCGGCTATACTCCGCGCGCTTAGATACGCGCAAGGTTCCCGCAAGGGATGTAATAGGGAACGCGGTGTGAAACCGCGGCTGCCCCCGCAACTGTAACCGGCGAGCGAGCGTCGAATTCAACCACTGAGGCTTTGGGCCTTGGGAAGGTGGACGCAAGCCACGACCCGGAAGCCAGGAGACCTGCCTCGCGCCGTCGTCCAGTTTCCGGCCGGGGTGTGGCGGGAGCGTGCGGGGTACCCCGTTATGGCGACACGTTGGAGTCGTCACTGCGGGTCTTCGGTTGAACACCGTTTGCCGTTCGTATTCGCGTGCCGACTCTTGGTTTCATGCCAGGAGGACGTATGCGCACGCCGAGTTTCGCTCTAGTACTGGGATTAGCTCTGATCTTAGCCGATCCCTGCCTCGCCCAATCCTCATCCGACGCGGACTCACTGGAAACCATAGTGGTCACCGCGACGCGGGTGCCCACGCCGCTAAGCGAAGTCGCCAGCAGCATTACACTCATCACCGCCGCCGACATCGAAGCGCGCCAGGAGCGTACGTTGCCGGACGTGCTCAAGGACGTGCCGGGACTGAATCTCGTGCAATCCGGTGGCCCGGGTAGTCAGACGTCGGTCTTCATGCGGGGCACCAATTCCAACCACGTCAAAGTGCTGGTCGACGGCATCGACGTCAGCGATCCAAGCAACGCGAACGCCTCGTTCGATTTCGGGCAGTTCCTCACTCAGGACATCGAGCGCGTCGAGGTGCTGCGCGGCCCCCAGAGTGGCCTCTATGGATCCGACGCGATCGGCGGTGTCATCAACGTCATCACCAAGAGCGGCAATGGTCCGGCGGCGCTGCAAGCTGCGCTCGAAGGCGGCTCGTTCGACACCTTCAATCAGAGCGCAGGCCTGAGTGGCTCCACGGACGGCTTCCACTACGCGGCCAACGTCGACCATTTTCACTCCGGCTCGACCCCGGTGACGCCCCTGGACCTTCTCGCGCCCGGCGAGGCCCGAATCAATGACTACTACGACAACCTCACGGCCTCAACGAAGCTCGGTTACGACGTCACCAGCAACTTCGACCTCGGCCTCGTGGCGCGGTACACCGAGACGCACCTGCGCAACACCGGAACCGACGATATCAACTTCGGCTATCCGGACCCTGTGCAGAGCGAAAGCAACACCACCGCTTACTACGGCCGGGCCTCGGCCCATCTGATCTTGTTCGATGGGTTCTTCGAGCAGACATTGGGTATCGCAGAGACCCACAACAAGTCCGAAATCATCGTTCCGGAGCTTCCGAACTCGTTGAACACCGGCGAACGAACCAAAGTGGACTGGCAAGGCCTCCTCAAGCTATCCGGTTCCGAAACTCTGGTGCTCGGCGCCGAGCACGCGCGTGACGAGATCAGTGAGCCCCTGTCAGCCGACATGTCCATAGACTCAGGCTACGTCGAGCTGCAGTCGAAATTGACCGACAGTTTGTTCTCCGCAATCAACGCTCGCTACGACGACAACGATCGCTTTGGCGGCAAGGTCACTTACCGCCTTGCGCCGACTTACACGATCTCGGCGACTGATACGCAACTGAAGGCCAGTGTCGGAACCGGGTTCAAGGCCCCGACCCTGAGCGAGCTGTATCAGAACTTCCCGCCGTTTTTCTATGGCAACCCGAACCTGAAGCCGGAGTCGAGCACCGGTTACGACGTCGGCTTCGAGCAGGGATTGGCGCAGGACGCGATCCGCTTCGGTGTGACCTACTTCTACAATCGCATCCACGATCTGATTACTTCGGACGTCACCGGGACGACCTACGCCAATATCGGCAAAGCGACCACCGAGGGTATCGAAAGCTTTGCGTCGTACCGGCCGGTGAAGTCGTTGGTGCTGCGGCTCGACTATACGTTTACCGAGGCGAGCGACGATATCCTGCATCAGGAACTGCTGCGTCGTCCGAAACACAAGGGCAGCTTTAACGCCGAGTGGCACGCCTCCGATGTGCTCCTCTTTGATGTGGACGTTCTGTCAGTGGGTACTTGGGTCGATGGCAGTCGTGATTTCTCGGTTCCGCGCCTCGACGCCTCGCCCTACACGACCGTCAACATTGCGACCAGTTACGATCTGAACGCGCACGTTGCCTTGTTTGCCCGCATCGACAATCTCCTGGACCGGCACTATGAGAATCCCGTCGGGTTTCTTCAGCCGAGCATTGGGGCTTACGCCGGGATCAAGCTAAAGCTCTGAAGCTGCTTACGGGCTGAGCCTGTTTGACTGCCGGTGTGCGGGCTGGAGCGGGACTCGAGCGACGTGTCGATGGCAGGCCTATGTCGCCCGCCTCGCGGACACGGCGGGGCAGGCTATTGACGGTAGATGGTGCCGGCTTAGCGGTGCGTGCGATGCGCGACCGTAAGCCGGCTCTCCACGCGCTTAACCCCGTCGCTGTCGCGTGCGATCTCGATGGTGCGCTGCGCCGCTGCCTGTGAATTCGCCTGCCCGCTGAGGGTAATCGTGCCATCCCGGGCTGCCGTTACCTTCAACCCTTCCAGGGTGGGGTCACCCTCGCGATGCGTGGCGGCGACCGCGGTCGCCGCGCAGGCACACACCACGGCGGCAGCAAGGCAAAGAACGATCCGGGTGTGCATGGAATCAGCCTCCATTTGCTTGGGAAGAGCTTCCGCCCCCGTTTCCCAAGCTTCCATCACCCGCGCTGCCGAAGTGACGTAGGCCCTACCTGACGTTCTCATCGCGACCTAAGGCACAGGCACAGCTTCGGAATTAACATAGTCCTTCGGACTGCCTTTAAGGTCACGTTTGGCTGAGGATTCAAGGAGTCGCTCGTGCAGGATGAGATCTGGAGCAACAACTGGCTGTGGGCGCTTCCGCTCATCGTCCTCACCGTCATCCTGCACGTCGTCGTGCTGGGTTTCATCAATACGCGCGTGGTTGCGGAACTGAAGAAGTACCGCGAGCGGCGCCGCTTCATGCTGCGCTTTGCCGTGGTCATGGGATTCACCACGTTCCTCGCCACGCTCCTGCACGCTGGTGAGGCCGCAATCTGGGCAGGCGCCTATCATCAGCTGCGAGCGCTTCCCGACATCCGTGAGGCGCTGCTGTATTCACTCAGCGCCATCACTACCTACGGCCACGCGGAGCTTTTCCTCGCACCGCACTGGCGGCTGATGGGCGCGCTGGAGGCTCTCAACGGGCTGCTGTTGTTCGGCCTGACCACGGCATTCTTATACGCGCACGTACAGCGCGCCTGGCCGCTGGAGGCGAAGCAGGCCTCCCCACGGCCCGCCTGAGACAGCTGCTGTCCTCACGGCTGGAGCCCCCGGCCGCGGCGCAGAAAGTCTCAGAACCTGAAGAGCACCGCGGCCTTCTGCAGCGTGATCCACACGCCCCAGGCGATCGGGACGCCAACCGCGAGCCACGCAGCCACAATCAGCCAGGTGGGCGAGGGCTCGCTGCTTCCCACCGCGGAAGTTCCCGCGCCGGCGCTATTTGCCGCCTGCTGCGCAGCGTCGAATCTCGCTTCATCGGCCGCCGTCATGAAGTTCTTCTCGGCGACGGGCCGGATGAGGAGGTTGCAGATGAGCCCGAGACCGAGGAGTCCCGCCAGCACATACATCGTCGTGCTGTAGACCTGGGCCTTCGGGATTCCGTGATCCAGCTGGTACTGGCGGAATGCCCCGATGAGCCAGGGTCCGAGCACACCGGCGGCCGACCAGGCCGTGAGTAGTCGCCCATGGATGGCACCCACCATCTTCGTGCCGAAGAGGTCCGAGAGGTAGGCGGGGACCGTCGCGAAGCCACCGCCGTACATGGAGAGGATCACCCCAAAGAACAGCACGAAGAGCGCAAGACTCCCGGTGGTAGCGGTCCAGGGTATCGAGCAGTAAAGCACGATGCCGAGGACGAAGAAGAGCGCGTAGGTCGCCTTGCGCCCGATCCGGTCGGAGAGGGAGGCCCAGAAGATCCTTCCGGCGATATTGAAGAGCGACAGAAGCCCGGTGAAGCCAGCCGCGATGGCGGCGATACTCGCCAGCTGCGCCGGGGTGAGCTGATCGAAGGTGGCGGCAACCCCGATCAAGCGGCCCCCGAACACCTCCTGCAGCAGCGGCGACGCCATGCTCAGGATGCCGATGCCGGCGGACACATTCAGCATGAGCACGAGCCACACCAGCCAGAACTGCGGCGTGCGGGTGGCGGTGTTCAGGGCCACATCGCCGCGGGTGACGAGCACCTTCTTCGTGAGGTCCCGGCTCCAGCCGGCGGGCCGCCAGTTCGCAGGCGGCACGCGGTAGCCGAACGCCCCGGCCATCATGAATACGAAGTAAATTGCGGCCAGGACCACGAGGGCCGAGGGCACGCCCACCGAGGTGGGCGTGGCAAAATGCTTCATCAGCTTATCGGCAAGCGGTGCGCCGATCATGGCGCCGCCGCCGAAGCCCATGATGGCAAGTCCGGTCGCCATGCCGCGCCGGTCGGGAAACCACTTGATCAGCGTCGACACGGGGGAGATGTAGCCGAGTCCTAGACCAATGCCGCCGATCGCCGCGCCCAGCCAGATGATCCATAGCTGATGGTTGGAAGCGCCGAGTGCCATCACCAGCAGTCCGCCGCACCAGCAGATGGCGGCCACCACGCCCGCTTTGCGCGGCCCGACGCGCTCCAGCCAGCCGCCCCACAGGGCCGCCGATGAGCCGAGGAACACGAAGAACAATCCGTAGATCCAGGTCTGCAGCAGCGCGACCTTCCAGTCGCAGCTCGTGGTGGTCAGGGCGTAGCCGAGGCCCGAGTCTGGCGGGCAGGCGAGAGGCTTGGACAGTCCGACCGATTTCGACAGCGGCAGCCAGAAGACGGAAAACCCATAGGCCATGCCGATGCACAGGTGGATCGCAAGTGCGCACGGCGGCACCAGCCAGCGGTTGAAGCCGGGGCGCGCCTCCGTGCGTGCCCGAGCCAGGAATCCTGAAGCAGTTTCAGCGTTCGCCGACATACTTTTCCCCCTCGTCTTCTTAATCCGCAGCCCGGAGTTACGTCTCTGGGCCGGGTTGTTTTGGTATGGGTAATCGACCCCGTGTGACGTTTTTGCTACCCTTAACTGTAGCGCATCTGAAGTGGGGACCTGCAGCTCGGAAACATAAGTCCGGGTGGACCCCCGGGGACCTCGGTTCCCGCGCCTAAATCCTCACCTTCGGCTAGGTGGCAGAGTGGTCATGCAGCGGCCTGCAAAGCCGTCTACGCCGGTTCGATTCCGACCCTAGCCTAAATTTGAGCCTTCGCCCACCTTCGCCGACATGCGGAAAGTGGGCTGAACCACCGAATAACCCCGCCTTTTAGGCTTCGCCAGCGTTCGCTAGCATTCGTGGACATTTCGCGCCTATCTGGGGTAACTTAGAGGGGTAAGTGCAAAATCTCACTGACTCACCCAGTGAGTTACCCTCAATTGGAGTTACCCCATGGCGAAGCTGTCAGGCACCAAGATCCGCAACGCGAAGCCGAAAGCCAAGCCGTTCAAGCTGTATGACGCTGAAGGGCTGTTCCTCATCGTCACGCCCAACGGCGGACGATGGTGGCGGCAGCGGTACCGATGGCAGACAAGGGAGCAGCTGCTGTCCTTGGGCACCTATCCGGAGGTGGACCTGGCCACCGCCCGCGAGCGCCGCGACGCTGCGCGCAAGCTGGTCGCAAACGGGATCAACCCCTCGGCCGCGCGCCAGGAGGAGAAGGCGGCGCTGCGCGACTCCGAAGAGCAGTCCTACAAAGCCGTGTCGGAGAAGTGGCTTGAGATAACGGCCGCATCGCGTCGCTGGACGGCGGACCACACGGACCGAGTGAAGACGCGCCAAGAGAAACACTTCTACCCTTGGCTGGGGCGCAAGCCTGTCTCCTCCGTGACGGAGGACGATGTACGCGCTTGCCTGCTGCGGATCACCGACCGCGGAATTCTGGACACTGCCTACCGCGCGCGAGCCGAGGCTTATTCGATCTTTCGCTGGGCCAAGTCTCGCAAGCTGGTGAAGGTCAATCCAGTGACCGACCTTCGCGAGGACCCGGACATAATTCCCAAACACAAGGCCGAGAATCACGCGGCGATCAAAGACCCGGCGAGGTTTGGCACACTGCTGCGCGCGATCGACAATTATCCCGGCGGTTATGTTGTGCGCTGCGCGTTGCAACTCCAAGCGCTGGTATTCGTGCGACCCGGTGAACTGCGCCTCGCCGAGTGGTCGGAGTTTGATTTGGACGGCGCCGAATGGCGCATCCCCGGCCCACGCATGAAAATGCGTGAGCATCATATCGTGCCGCTGAGCAAGCAGGCATTGGCGGTGCTGCAGGCACTGAATCCAGTGACCGGGCCTGAAGGCCACGTGTTCCCGCAGATGCGGAACGCTTCGCGCCCAATAAGCAATAACACTTTGAATGCCGCGCTGCGCACTTTGGGCTTCGCAAAATCCGAAGCCACTGCGCACGGATTTCGCAGCACAGCGTCCACGATGCTTAACGAATTCGGCATATGGCATCCGGATGCGATTGAGCGACAGCTTGCGCACGGCGAGCGCAACAAAGTGCGCAGCGCTTACAACAGCGCACAGCACCTGCCGGAGCGCCGCCGAATGATGCAGGCTTGGGCGGACTACCTGGACACGCTACGCGCGGGAGCAATCAAGGTGGCTGCGTGAGGACTGACGCCAGCCAAATCCGCCGAACGTTCTTGAAAGAACTGCGGGCCGAAGTGAGCCAGCGGGGGGCACCGCGAACGGCCCCTGGTGCGCCGGCCGTGCTCACTCGTTTCCACGTGATGCTGGCCGCCCACTTTCTCTGGTACCGCGGGCAACATCCAAAGTTGGCACTCAAGGCGGCGTACTCCGATGTCAGCAAGATCTGGGGCGTGACCAGGCCGGCGATCGAGAAGTACCTTAAGCACCATCGGGAAGAGGCGACGCAGATCGCCGCGGTAATGGACCAGGTGAACTTTGCACAGTCCGCAGATGCGTTTCGCATCATCGGCGATCCCACGGCGCTAGCTTCAGCCCGCGGATTCCGCAAGCAGATTCGATAAACCGAATCTGCTGAATTCGGTTTCTCATCTCCCCTGCGAGCCGGAGTGCTCGCGCATAGTGTGTGGGTCGTTCGCCGGCATTTTGGGGACGACACATGAACTCTGTAACTCAAGCAGCGAAGGCAGTCCGCCTTCTAAAGCTGCCCGCGGTCTGTGACCTGACAGGCCTACGCACCGTCTCGATTTATGGCCATGCGAAAGCGGGCCTTTTCCCGCCACCCGTGAAGCTGGGCGAGCGAACCAGCGTTTGGCCGGAGCATGAAGTTGCGGCGATCAATCTCGCGCGCATCGCCGGCAAGTCCGACGCGGAAATCCGCGCGCTGGTTGCTGATCTCATCGCGCAGCGCAAGCAGGCGCAGGCCGCCTAAACCCTAAAAAAAGAAACGCCGCAGAGGCCCCTGGCAGGGTGTACGGCGTGGAGTTCGTCTATGGCAATTCCAATGGTATCGCGGAAATCCGCGTTCGCAACTGCCCCGCCAGGTTGCGAGGCGCGCGGCTGCGGAGATCGAGACATCTATGCGGAGGGCCTTTGCCGCGTGTGCCACGGCGAAATGATGGCTCGCCGCTGCAACGCTCCCTACCTTGCAGCGCTGCTCTTCGCGGTCGGCGTCACCCGCCGGCCTCACTTCGATGACCCAGTCGCTCAGGATTGGGCCTGGGCACCCCGGGCGTTGCGATCATGAGCGCCGCTGGCAAACCTAGTGCAGATCTGCACTACCATGAAAAGCGCACTGGCTACAGCAACACCTGCACCTGCGCCTGGTGCGGCGAAGACTTTGACCTGCACGAAGAACCGAAATTGCGACTCGTTGTGCTGCTAGCCGCCGACGGTACCCCGCTCCACCCAAGATTGCTGCACGTCCACAAACACTGCGCGCCGGCTCTCGATCCGTGGCGCGGGCACTCCGCATGAGTGCCGCGGCCGAGCACCTCAAGCCGTGTGGCACTGATGATCAGCCGCTGCCGCCTGCCTCGTTGGTGTGGCGCTTGGTCGCCTACCTCGCAGTCGAGCAGCTGCGCGACACGGATGAGCTGGCCAGCTGGTTTGCGCAGGTGAAGGCGGACCGCCAGGAACTGCGGAATCTGAAGGCGATCGCAAAGGATCGCGTATGAGCGGCACGCAGGAGTTACCCCCGGACGACGGCACGCCGAGCTTCGATTACCGCGATGAGCCGCGCGCGAATGGTCACGCCAGAGAGCCGGCACAGCCGCTACCCGACAGGCCTAATCCGTTCGCTTGGTTGGAGGATCACGAGATGACGGACGAAGAAGCCCAGCGGATCGCAGAGCCTACATGGGTTGAACGTGGGCTCTTTGTCGAGAGCCACGTGGTGGCGATTGTCGCCAAACCAAACGGCGGCAAGACCACCATCGTTTTCCACCTTGCATGCCGCTGGCCACAACTCGGCTATCAAGTCGTGTATGTCCACGCCGATACGAATCCTGCGGACGCGAAGCGCATGCGCGAGATCGCCCGGGAAAGCGGCGTGCGCTACCTCACCCCCGACCTCAAGGTCGGCAAGGCCATGCCAGACGTTGTCGTGGAGCTCGAGGGGCTCGCGGCCAGCGATGCTGACCTACGGGGCTGGGTCTTCATCTTTGACACGCTCAAGAAGATGGCCAACGTCATCCACAAGGGGGCACTCCGCGATCTACTGGCGCTCATGCGCAAACTTTCGTCGCGAGGCATGACCGTGATCCTCCTGGCCCACACCAATAAATATAAGAACGCCGAGGGCGAGTACCAGTACGAGGGAACCGGCGATCTGTTGTCGGACGTGGATGAGCTGATCTACTTCGAGCCGCGCCCGAACCCCGCCGACGGCTCCATCACCGTCTCCACGCGAAAGGAGAAGTGTCGCGCCGAGATCGTGCCCATGACCTGGGACATCGCCGCCGACCGCTCAGTGCGCCTCCGTGAGGAATACGTGGACGTGGCCGAGGAGGCGAGGGCGGTGAAGCAGCGCGAAGAGGATTCGCCGGTCATCGAGGCAATCACGGAGTGCTTGGCCGGTGGGCCCAAGAAGCAGACTGAGGTGATCGAGTACTGCCGCACCTTGAAGGTGGCCGAGAAGCGCACGCGGCGCGTGCTGATGGCCTACTCCGGGAACCTGTGGAAGGCCAGGCGTCTCTTCCAAAAAAATGCCTGGAGTTACGAATTGCTCCCCGCCCAGGAGAGTAGCCGCTCATGAATATCCAAACTCTCGCCGCGGAGCAGATCGCAAAGCTGCCCGCCGTGATGACCACCAGCGCCGAGTACGAGGCGCTCTATCGCGAGGACATGCTCGGCTGCATCGCGTCGATCCACCTGGACCTCCTGACTCACTCGGCCATCGTGACCACGGCCGGCGGATGCGTCGACATGACCGGTTGCATCGCCACGCTGATGATGCTCGACCCGCAGATCGCAGACATCCAGACGATCGATGGGCGCGCCCTGGTTGTTAACAACCAGGGGGAGGTGACCGGCACCCGGCAGGCCAAGGACACCCAGTACATCAGGGATCCACGCGCCGGCTGGCGGGCCATCCGCTGGGATCGCACGGAGCCCAGCCAGTCCGAAGGCTTCGGCACGGCCTTCGTCGTGAAGCGCCTACAGGCACTCCTGCTGGCCGCCCTGCGCGCGACAAAGGAAAAACTGGCACCCCCGCCGGGGTGCAAAACTGGAAGAACTGGAAAAACTGATATTCCCAGCCCGTGACCGCACCCGTGCACGAAATGCCATGAATTCCAGTGTTTGCCCAGTTCCGCCAGTTCTTCCTCTTCTTCTTCTTCTTCCTCTTTGGCAGTCTGGAGAGGGCACACATACGGGACCGGACCCGACCATGCTCAGCTTCGAACCCCGGCAGGTACTTGACCCACGGGGAAAGCGTGCGAGCCTGCATGCATGGCTGCAAGCAGCGAAAACCAGCGACGTCGCGGGCGTGGTCGTCCGTTTGAGCCAGGTCAGAGTGGAAACCCATCGGGAAAGTCGAAGGAGCTCACGGAAGTGCGTGACGCTGCGCGTGCGCATTCGCTGCTCGCTCTCGAGCGCCTCGCGTACTGGGCACGCAGCCGCAACGCGCGCGCTTCTGTGGCCGCAGCTCAAGCGCTTCTCGATCGCGGGTGGGGCCGCCCTGGCCAATCGATCGCGCTCACGGACGGCGATGGCAACAAGCTGCCGGCGCCGATCTTCAATTTCAGCTTCGCCGATGGCGGACCTGGCGCCTCCAATGGAGCGCCGGTGGCCACAGACGTACACGTCGAGACCAACGCGGATGCCGAGGTGCCCCGCTTGCCTTCACCAGCGGTCGCGCCCGCGGTGATCCCGGCAGCGGTGACGCGCGAGGCCGAGCGCGTGCGCGTCGCCGCTCCTGAGCCTTCTAATGAAATGCAGACAATGCAGACACGCGAGGAACGCATCCTCGCGAAACTCGGTGGCGAGCGCGCTGCGCGGGAAGTGCCCGCGGTGGCCGAGATCATTGAGACCCCCGAGCAGCGTGAGGCAGCCGACCTGTACGAGCAGCGCGCGATGCGCGGGCTGCCTCAGGCACGCCCCGGCCGCGAGATCGAGAACGTGCTGATGAACCGATGGGCCCGGCGCGGAAAGCCTTGGGCGAGGGCTGAGGAATGATTGCATCGGCAGCTCGGGCGCGTATACTGTCCCATTACTGGCTACTTACGGGACAGTTAAAAGGAACCGCCCATGACCGCTCAGATACTTACGATGCCGACCCGGACTGTCGCCAAGACCGAAAACGGGACAGTACCCCCGCCGCGTCGCCGGAATGCGGACGTCCGCAAGCGGGAACACCTCACGGAGATCGAGATCGAGCGCTTACTGAAGGCTGCCGGGCAGACCTTCTACGGACAGCGGGATCGCGCTGCCGTCCTGATCTGTTTTCGCCATGGGCTCCGCGCCAGCGAACTCTGCGGTCTCACCTGGGACGATGTGCAGGACCTGAAGCATACCAACCGTGCGACGTTGAACGTGCGGCGCCTAAAGGGCTCCATGTCCGGTGTGCAGCCGCTGGAGCCCGACGAAGTGATCGCCCTGCGCAAGCTCCAGGATGCGCGTCCGGACGATGTCTACGTGTTCACCACCGAGCGCGGCGGACCCTTCACGCCGGCGGGCTTCCGCAAGCTCCTGGCTCGTCTGGGCGAGGCGGCTGGCCTTGGCAGCCTCAAGGTGCACCCTCACATGCTTCGGCACAGCGCTGGCTATGCGCTTGCGAATCGCGAGGGAGTGACTACGCGCGACGTCGCGGAAGTCCTGGGGCACGCCAATATGGCGAACACCAAACGTTACGCGGCGATGAATGCCGCTCGTTTCCGCGGCATCTGGCGCAAGCACAAGTAGGTGGCCAAGCGTCGCAAAGGCAAGCTAGCACTCAAGGCAGCGGGCTCGGTGGGCTTCACTACGCTGATGCCGGAGCAATACCGCGAGGCCATTGCGCCGGTACCAGTGGACGTGTGGACCGCATGCTTCACGCTGTACCAGGCTGCGGCGAGATTCGAGACCCCGGTGACAAATCCTGCCGAGTACAAGGTGCGCGTCGGGAAAAACACCATTGTGGAGTTCACCGATATACCAATGAACCGCGGCATGGTGGCTGTCAAAGAGTTCATGCGCGATCAGCCGGCGATCTATCCGGCTGTGGTCGCGCGGATGATCTCGATGAACGTCGGCGGCACGATGGGTGCTCTGCGGGAGAATCCAGAGTTCGCGAAGTTCTTTCAGCCGGACAGACCGGATGGTTCATGGAACGTCGCGGAAGCGTTGATAGAGGCGTTCGCCACGGCGCCCTTCCTGCCCGAGGGCTTGAACTTCGACCTCAAAGAGCTTCACCGGATCGCGAGCGAGATCCTCGCAAGCGAACCCGACTGACAGCGCCACAGAGCGCACAGACAATCATCGAGACCCGCCACCTGGCGGGTTTCGCGTCTCTGGCATCCGCAATGCAGACAAAACAGACAATGCAGACAATGCAGACATTTAAGACATCAACGGCAAACCAACACGACGCAAGCGCCACGGAACAGCTCGCATGAAAACGTTTCACGTGGAGCAGTTGAACTACGCGAGTACCGCAAGCTTTGAGAGTGAGCCAATTGAAACTGAGAGAACCATAGGTAGGGAGCGCGTATGAAGCCCTCGCGCCGCTGGTGCCGTCGCCAGGTGCGCTACTGGCGCGCCTTCTTCAAGCGCTACCCGCCGAGCCCGGAGCGGTATGTGCCGCGCTTTCCTCCTGACACTTCACTTTCGAGGACCGTCCGATGACCAATTTAAATCCCGGCTTTCGCAACGCTTTTCAGAGAGAGCAGCTGGGCTGCCTACAGCCGTTCAATGCGGGCAACTCCGGCGCGGCACCGGTCCCGGACTGCCAAAATGGTGAAAGCCAGGTGTTCACGCTCACGGCCGCTGCCACGGTCGGTGCGCCGCTGAGCGCAGCGCCCATCGGATTCAAACTTTTCCTCGAATTCGTCCAGGACGCCACGGCCGGCCGCGCGGTGACGTGGAACGCCATTTATCGCAACGCGCCCGCCATTGGCGGCGGCTCAGCGACCGCAGGCCAGCGTGCGAGCACCGAATGGCGCTGGGACGGCGTCAGCTGGCAGTTCGTCGGCGGATCCACCGCTTTCGCCTAAAAATTCTCCAAGGAGTATCCGACCATGCACCCCCGTACCGACCGCGAGCTTATCGCTCGCACCGAATTTTCTTTCACACCCGCAGAGATCGAGCGCCATCGCGCTGCGCTCGCGCGCCTGGCTCTAGCGACTGAGCGTCATACGGACAAGGCCGCCGACCACGCGGCTGCCCGCGACTCCGCCGCCGATTGCGACCGCGCGGTGGCCAAGCTGCAGGCGGAACACGCCGCATGGATCGCGCGCGAGACGAAGAAGCACGAGCAATGGATCGCCGACGGCCGTAAGGGAGCGCGCCCTCAGACGCTTGCGGATGCAAAGCCGGTGATGGCGCTTGCGAGCGCGCGTGCCAGTGCTGAGGCTTCGCGTGCGGCGATTCCGCGCTTCGCGGCTGCGGAGGCAGAGGCGCTGGCGGAACTTCAGGCTGCGGAAGCTGCTGTTCACGAGTCGGCCCGGGCGATCCACCGGGCGCATGCCGCCGAGCTCATCGAGAGTTTCGCGGAGTTCCGGCGCCTGGCAGACCAGGTGCGTGCGGTAGTCGGCTCAACGGCCTTTGCAGCCGAGATGTGGGGCATACGCGAGGACTTCACGGCGCTCCTTGACCCGCACCAGATCGATGAGCTCAACAGCGCGCCGCGTCCGATGGATCTTGCGACTCTGTTCGCGCCCGTACGGCACGTCGTGGACAATCCCGACACGCCGGTGGCAGCTGAGGGAGACCTTGGGGCCTGTTTGAACTACTGGCGCCGTCGCGCGAAGGCCTTGGATGCAAGCGCGCTCGGCGAGCAACTCCAGACCGGCGCACCGGTCAAAACCAACATGGAAGTGGCGGCGTGAGTCCCCCTGGCGCACCGCGGCGTTGGATGGCGACCGACGTTCAGCGAGGGCACGCGGTGCGCGCCGCTTTTACTCCGGGCGGCCGTTTCGGCGGGGTACGCAACCCCGCACAGCGCGGGCGTGGAGGTTTTTCCTTCAGGTTCCCTTCTTGCCTTGGAGGTCTTTGACTCCCGGCCCGCGCAGCCTCGCCGTCTCCGGGAATATCTCGGGGGCGGCGGGGTGCCCACTTGACTGCCATGCTTTACTAATTAGGGACACCAAAGGACTTAACACCATGAACACGCGAACAAAGCGGGTGAGCGGCACCGACCTGCTCTCCACGATCAACACCACGGATGCGATGCCGCGCAATCGGCGGTACCGCTCCACCGCCGACGCGATCCTTGAGGCAATCGCGATCGGCAAGATAATCAACGGCGGCGAGATCTGGGACGGTCTGCAGCGCCGCTCTGATTCACAGGTGGAAGTCGCCGAGGCTACCGCGCAGCTGCTGACGCAGTTGTCCGCGAGCCCTTTCGCTGCCGGCAATATCCTGACCGCCGAACAGATTGGGCGCGTCATTGACCTTGGTCGGGCTTACACAGAATTACTGCGCGGAGTATGCGACAAGCTTAAGGCCGCCAAGGACGCGCCCATGGATCCCGAGGAATGCCGCTCCGACGAGGAAAAGCATGCCGCCGCCCGCTCTCAGGACGCCGCCACGCGCGCACAGATCCGTACGCCGCGCTTGACCGGACACTTCTCAACACCGCTGTCTCCGGCCGATATCAACGCGGCGAATGGCGCACATTGGGACAAGGCAAAGCACCAGGACGCCATTGCCCGCGAAGCGGAGTCCCGCGCAAGTGCAGGCCGCAAGATGCAGGAAGCTGCTGATCGCGCGCGCAAGGCAGGCTAAGCGTGAGCGCGCCTCGACCGAGGGGCCCGGAAGCAAGGGTCGGTTGCCGCCGCTACGGTCTCGTCTCACACCGATATACAAGAGCGGCCGCGAGGCTATCCTGCATACAACCGTTTTTGGCACCTCTTGTGGACACGATTGGCCGCTCTTGTCACACAAGCCTTTTTTCGCCGAGCCGGAGCGTCGACTACTTAGCCCGTGATCCGCGCGGCGACAGCCTACGCTGCAGCTAACCGAAAGCGATGAGATAGAACACCGCTCCCGCCACCAAGCCGGCTAGGGCCCCCACCAGGACACCCCCGACTTTCAGCCCGATAGCTGCCATTAGCCCCGCGCCGAGAAGGCCGATAAGTCCCGCCGCCAGCGCGAACGACCACAACCCAGAATGACCGCTTCTTCTCAGCAGCCAAAAAGTGGGTATCCCTAGTAACAGGGTAAACAGATATACGTACGGACCGTAGTTCAGCAACGTTCCGACTAGCTCCGAAGCGCCGTAGCCTCGCCCCGTTGCCGCAGCAAAAATAAAGTAGCCGACGGGCACGACCAGCGGCGCCAGCACAAAGGCGAGAACGAGTCGGAACCACACTATCTTCGGTAAAACTGTGCTCATGGCCTAGTTCCCGAACGGTCCGATACCTGGAAATTTCCAAGCGTCCACTCCGCACTTCGTGTAGCACGTCTTGTGATAGTCATCGATGATGTCGTTGCTTAGGCAATTGCCATTCGGACAGGAGGAATCGCCCTTCTTTTGAGCTTTCTTATCTTCCGAGATCAGGCACGTGCGAATGCAGCTGATCTGCGAGCTGGAGACTCCAACCAGGGAGGGGATCACGCCCGGGTGTCGGCAAATGAACGGCGCGAATTTACAGTAGTAGTTGCACTTGCCACCGGTCCGCTGACACACCCCGGTGTAGTAACTGCAAGTTTGGTCAACCTGAGGATCATCGCCGATTCGACGCCGTCCTAACCCGTCAGGGTCAAAAGAATCGATCGGATCATTTCCGACATACGCGTATGTGTTGATTCCTCCACCAAGGCCGGCAGGATCGCTTTCCACATAGCGCCCGACTGCCGGGTCGTAGTCTCTGAAGTAGTTCTGATTGAGCGCCGTCTCGGTCATGTACATCTGCCCGGCGAATCTCCAGTCGTACACGAAGGTTCCGAGACCAGCCGGGTTTTGGTTTGCCGCTGTCGTCCCAAAGGGGTCGGTATCCCAGCGCCACACCAGGGTATTGCTCGAGGGCTGCGAGACCTTCCGAGGCGCATTCAGGTGATCGCTGTGCACGTAGAAGATGTTCACTCCGCCCGATCCGTTGGGCTGCAAGGTTGCGACCGGGATATCTCCCAGCCATACGGTCTCATCCACAAGCGTCCCGCTGCTTGAGTACTCACCGACAAGATGTCCAGCCTCATCCTGCATAAATACTGTAGTTCCAGGCGTGCCGGACTTCTCAATCATTTGGCCAAGCGCGTTGTACAGATAGAGCGTGGAGGAGCCGCTGGTCGAGGCCATGCGGCCGCGGTCGTTATATGTGAAGCTCGTGCCATCGGAGGTCGTATTTCCAGCCGCGTCGTAGGCATAGCTTCGGACCAAGCCACCGCTCGTAGCCGTGACCTGGTTACTGGTGGGACTGACGGTGAAGGTAATCGCCGTTGTGCCGGTCTGAGTCAGACGATTGCCGTTAGCATCGTAGGTCCAGCCGTCGGTAATCGCGGACGTCGTGGCGCTCGTTAGCCGGTCCAGCGCGTCGTAGCCGTACCCCCAGGTGAGCGCGCTGTTCGATGAGTCACTGATCCCGGTAATGCGATTCGCGTTGTCGAAGCTGTAGCCGAGCGTCGTTCCCGCGGTCACAATCTGACTCACTAGACCGTCGCCGTTGAACGAGCGACTTACGGTAGTGCTATTGCCCCAAGTCCAGCCGTCCACCCCGCCGAAGGGCTCATAGGTTACAGCGGAGATAACCGTCGTACCGTTCACTGCGACGCTCGTCACTTGGTGATTACTGTTGTATCCATAGGTGACGGATTGCCCCGAGGGCGTAACGATCGCCGTCTGGTCGGCATTCGTGTAGGCGTAGCCGATCGACTTGTTGAATGTCCCGACCACCAGCCCCTTGCCCGTCACGCGACCGTGCGTGTCGTAGCTCCAGGACATGGAATGGTTCGCGTCCGAGGCGCTGGTCAAGCGACCCTTGCCGTTGGTTCCCGCGTCGTAGCCGAACGCAATCGTCTGATCGCTTACTCCGCCGCTGTTCTTATAGACGATTTGAGTCACGCGGTTGGCAGCGTCGTAGCTGTAGTTCGAAGTGGCTCCGCGGGCATCGGTCGCGACGCTCAGGTTTCCACCCGAGTCATACGTATCTGAGCTGCTGCCTGTGTCCGGACTGGCCAGACTCTTCACGTCTCCGAAGCCGTTGTAGCCGTAGGTCGTGGTGAGGCTACGGGGATCCTTGACCGACGTCAGATTGTTTTCAGTGTCGTAGCTGAAGTAGGTATTCCCAGTGCCCGGGTCTGTAGTCTGACTCAGGCGGTTCAGCGGATCGTACGCGTTCGTGGTGTTTCGACTCACGGGCGCCGCAATCGTGGTCTGGTTGCCATTGCTGTCGTAACCGTAGGTCGTGGTCACCGCTGCGGTGTTCGCAGCGTTTACATCCTCGTACAGCTCGTTCAGCGCGTTGTAGACGCGGGTGTGAGTGCCGTGCAGGACACTCGACGGATCGTAGGTTTTGGTCGCGGTCCGGTTGCCCATCGCATCGAGGGTGTACTGGATCGAGTTTCCCGCGCCGTCGCTGATTTCGGTAAGGCGGTGGGCCGGGTCGTAGGTGTATAGGATGAGGCTGCTGTCGGGCAGCGTCACCTGCTCCAGCAAGCCTGTTGGGTAGTAGCCGAAGCTCGTTGTCTCGGTGCCGACTTGTCGCGAAGTGAGCCGCTCCCGAAGGTCATAGGTCAGCGTCGTCACGACGCCGTTTGGATCCGTGATCGTCAGCGGCTGTCCGTGCGCGTTATACGTGTTGTACGTCGTGATATTGCCGACCGGGTCGGTCACGGTCTGCAGTTGCCCGCACTGGTAACCCGTCGTGCAGGTGTAGTAGGCGTAAGTCGTCGTGCTATTGACGTCGGTCCGAGGCCCCTTGGCAGTCAGCATTCGGCCGTAGCTGTCATACGTGAAGGTCCACGTGCGAGCGACGTTCGGCGTGACAGTCGTGTCAGTAACCGTCTTCGTGAGGACGTTGCCCATCGCATCGTAGGTAAACCCGGTTGTACGACTGGGCTCGGTGATGAGATCGGGCTGGCTCCAACTGGGGTCCCATTGCGTCGCAATCGTCCGGGCTTGCGCCGTTCCGTATGCCTCGGTGCGCGAGGTTTCTAAATTCGTCTGCGCGGTGTAAATGTAGTTGGCCTGATTTCCGTTGAAGTCTTTCCGCTGGGTGATATTACCGTTCGCATCGTAGACCCGCGAAGCGTCCTCCGAGCACCCTGGGCACAGACTGCTTGCACTCGTTACCCGGTAAGTGTTCCAGATGAGCGACTGGTTGTAGGTGCGCGATTGGCTTAATGGGTCGGTGACCGTCACCGTTTCGGCGGAGCCGCCCTGCCCCGAGTAGGAAAAGGTGTACGCGTTGACGCCGCCGGCGTTCTGGGAGCTTAGGACCTGGCTGCCAGAGCTATTGTAAGTCCAGCTTAGGTAAGCCGCCTGTGCCTCGTCCGTGAGCGTAGTCAGAAACTCGTAGTAATAGCCGTAAGTCCGTTTGGTGCTATCCGCATTGGTGACTGACGTGAGGGTATTGCTACTGTTATAGCCCAACGAGATTGTCTTGCCATTCGGGTCGGTGATCGAGGTGAGCACCAGATTGCCGGACACCGTCGTATAGGTGAATTGGAGGGAATGGCCGAAGGCATCCGAGACTGACGTAGGGCCATCGCCGACGGTACTGCCTGCGGCGTAGTTGACCGTGACCGGTGCTTTGCCACGCGGTGCCACCGAGAGAAGCAGTCCGACTGAGTTGTAGGTCTCGATCGTGTCATCAGCGGTCTGGTATTGCCAGCCGTTTGAGGTCTGCAGCAGGCTGTCGGCTACGTCTGCGTCTGGGGAATAAGTGCCGTTGTATTGTGTAAAGATCAATATGCGCCCATCAGGACGATAGGCGTAAACCGTGTTGTACGTGCCCGTGCTGTCGGTCACGGTCGCCGGCGAGAGAAACTGGAAGTAAGTCGCCCACCAGTTCACTCCCAGCGGGACAAGTGGTGGCTGTCGGCTAGTGTTATACAAGTAACTCTGGCTGTTGTAACTGCGAACGAACTTGATGGGGTCGGTGCCAGCACCCGCGTAATCAGTCTCCGCTAGGTATACATTGGCATTGGAGACGTCGACCTGATTCCCCTTTACTGTCGCTCCAGAGCCTGCATTTGCGCCGCCAGAATTCGTGCCATTTGATGCGGCTGAGCACGACGGACAGCCGAACTTGACCGGACTCGGCTGAGTTGCCGGGAGCGTAGGGCACCAAGGCCCCACAACCGGCGGCCCACTTTGGTAGTGCACGCTGTAAGGGAGGGGGCACGAAACGTTGCGGCCGACTGCATATGCTTCGGTCGAATATTCCGTGCTCGCACACGGGGGATTTAAATTGGGCGAATACACAATGTTCAGAGTGACCGACTTGTAGTAGCGGCTCTCGACGCCGTCCGTATACGCCGCAGGAGGAGAGCTCTCGAGAACGGGACTTTGCGCGGCGTCCGAACAAAAGCTTGGGGGAGCGTAGTACGTCTGAAACCAACTAATCAGGCCTTGTTCACTGCCAAAACCGTTCGGCGCATTCTCGTCGATAAACGAGGATAGGGGTATGTATCTCCAGGCGGTGATAATCGGCGCTTGCGTCGGGCAGGAGGGACCTCCTTCATATCCGCATGTCTTGGGCGTTGAATGCGGCGTCGCCGAGAACGCCGCCTGCATAGGTATCGCAATTCCGAGCGCGAGAAAAAGCATGAGAGCAGCAATTTCAATACGAAGACCCCTCATCGTCCCCTCCCGAAATCTTTATTTGTGTCGAATCTTGCGAGCGCGCAATGTGCGCGTCGAAGATTGCAGCGCGACAACGACTATCGTCAATACACTGTCATCGATCTAGAATAGATCTCATGCCGGATGTAAGAATCGCTTCAACTTCCTATCGCCTGGCGATCCTCTTAGGTGGCGGCGCGTTTGTCGTTGCGACCGCTGTCATCATGGTGTATGGGCATGTTGCCGGCTGCGCACCGGGCACAGATACGAGATTGGCGCCGGCGCCAGTACTCGAGCGGCAGCCGCCGGACTCTCGGGTGACAACGGCGGCGGGGGAAAGCGCGAACGCGACGCCCCGAGTTAACGTTGCCATGCAAAAGCCCGGGCTACCGGATCCGGCGTCGGAGAGGGCAGCGGCGGACTCGGCAGCGCGAGCAGCCGATGCTGCTGCGGCGCTGGCTTCAGCAACTCCGAGCATGACGAACTAGGTCGAGGGCCACACCCCGGCCGAGATCGCCAGGCCGCCCCAAAAAGCAGGCGGCCTGAGCGAGCATCGCACCTCAGAAGGGCGCGCGCGATTCCATCCAATCGAGCCGCGCACGAGCAGCATCCAGGTAAGCCCTGAGCGTCGTTTTGACTCGGCTCTTGGGGTGACGAGTCACCGCGGCCGCCAGGACGTTGGTGAAGGCGGCAGACAGCGCCTGAGTGACAGCCTGGTCCGCGACCTCACGCAGTGAGCGAGTTGTTGAAGTTGCCATGATTCAGTGACCTCCCGGTCTGAAGCGATTGTTTTCGGGCGACCCTATTTTTATCGCACGCGCTCCGTTTGTCAGTCTCCCAAGGGGGACCTTCGTGGCCAAACCTGGCGCAATTTCGAGACTGCGCCCAAGAGGTGCTTGGCGAGTCACTGGCGCCTGAGGATCAGGACGGCATCTACCGATAGCCGGTTCGATTACGCCGCGGGTATTCAAACGAGCCGGTTACGGAGTGTGGTAACTATCTGTGGTAACTGCGAATTGACGCGATTACGAAGCCTATAAAATAAGGCTGTTATATCAATAGAGTGATTCCGACCCTAACATCGCCACCTACGCCAGCAACGACGACTTCCGCCAATGGCTACAAGAACGTCGGAACCGCCGCTTCATCCCCCACCGCCTCGAGGCGGCCGGCTACACGCCAGTGCGCAACGACAGCGCAAACGACGGATCCTGGGCCATCGATGGCAGGCGCCAACGGGTCTACGCGCGCAAGGAGCTTTCGGTGCGAGATCGGATCGAAGCCGCCACGGCCCTGGCCACCGGAAGCCGAAAATAGATGAAGTCGATGAAGTCGATGATCACCCTACCGCATTCACTACCACTCCCTCACGCGCGCGCGCGCCGATACGGTTCCTCAACTGAGATCTTGGTCAAATTCTCAGAAAGAAGTGGTATTTAATGGGGTTAGCGGATCATCGACTTCATCTATTTCGGGCGCAAACCGCCATTGCGACCCCACCCTCAGAAGCCCAGTGTCACCTCGAACGGTGGAAACACCGAAACCAACACCGAGGCGGGCATGAGCGGGACAGAGCGGGACTCCCCCCAGCTGAGGAATTTGCGTCCAGCGTGGCCGAAAGGCGTGTCGGGCAATCCAAATGGCCGCCCGCGTATTGAGCCGCGGGTGCGCCGTCACGCGCGTAAGTACGACCGCAAGATGTGCCGCATGCTCGCCGAGATTGCCCAGGACAAGACAGTGCCGCCGAGCGAGCGCAGGCGGGCGGCAATGGACCTCATTGCGGTGGGCTCCGGCCGGCCGGCGTTGGTGCAGGAGATTGCCGGGCGCGGCGGGGAGTCCCTGACGCCGCTGGTCAACATCGACCTTCGAAACAACTCCGGCGCTTCGCTTTCGCCTGAGCAGGCTTACCACATGATGATTTCGGGCGAGTTGCCACTCGATCCGAGGCATCCCGCATTTGCATCGCGTCAGCCGCTCGAGGGCCGGGTTGAGGCCGCACCTGCGGCTGCTGCGCCGGGTGCCGCGAACCCTCCTCGGGAGGAGGGGCAAGCCCCGGGATCCGAGTACGCGGCTCCTGCGCCGTCTGGTGCGGCCGAACTTCCGGCGCGCGCGGCCGAGGATCCGGAGTTTCGTCCGCTCGAGCCCCCGACTCAGGCTGAGCCGCCGCCGGCTCCTGGGCTGATGCGCCCGGCCCTATGCGGCTCGTTCACGCCAGATCCAAGCGCGAAGCCCATCGACCCCGCCGAGGTAGGCCGCATCAAGGCCAGGCTCCGGAGCATGCGGGAATGATCGTGCAGGTGAGCGAGCCAGTCGAATTCGAGGGCGCCGCGCGCCTTGTGGTGCCGTTCCAGCAGCCGACGCGCCCCGCCAGCCTGATCGCCGTGGCGTTCATGCTCGAGTCGGCCGCGCTGACAATCGTGCGCGTCACGGACAACACGGCAGGCCCGCGCGCATGGCGGCTTGGCAACGATACGCCAGCGGGCAACGGCCGCCGTGTGGCCTGGGTGCGCGCCGGCGGCCCACCTGGCGTCACTGAGGTCACTGGCGAGGCCGCCAACGGTAAGCCGGTCTGCGGCACTGCGCTCGCCGTTGAAGCTCAAGTGCGCGGTCCCGGCGACGCGCTGCAGCTCCTGGCTGACTTGCTCACGGGAGCCCCATGAGTGTCTTGCCTCCAAGCGCGCACGCAGGGGTAAGTGTCCGGGGTAACAACCGGAGCGTCCGCACACTGAGCCTTGCGCACGAGGCGGAAACCGACGCTTTGCGCTTCCTGAGAGAGGGAATCCAACCCCTCAGCGCTCGGGAATCTGTTCCGGCGACACACAGTCGATATTGATGGTGTGCGGGTCTTCAGTGGCCGACCTGGTTCGGATGACCTTCCCCTGCTCACTACACTTTGCCTCAAACGCTGGGAGAGGCGTTCCGTCGGCGGTCCGGGACTGAATGGGTCGCCGTCCACACTCAAACCAATACGCACCCTTCGGCAACTCCATGTCCGTGGCCGGCACGACTGCGATCGCGGGCCTTTGCATGCGAGCACAGAACTGCGCAGCGGTGCTCTCTGCCACCTTAGGCGGCTGATTCTTGATCTGATAGAGGTCGTCACCGTCCTCGCGCGTGTCGCGGACCGTGACTCGCGGTGTCGTGGCGCAGCCGACCAGGAGCGTCGCGACTGCGACCATGTAACCCGGAATTCTCCCTTCGCGCACTTAAAGGTTTCTCCACTTCTACCGCGGCTCATCGAAGCTCGCGCCGCACTGGGGGCATTTTCCCGAGTACGACTCGGCAAGAGATTTCGGCGCGATGCCTTTGAGGTCCGCGCCGCACTTGGGGCAACGCACTCGGTTCGCCCACGGGATCAGTGCCGCGACGACGCACACGCCGCCGAGACCCGCAAGCCAATAGACCCAGTACGGTCCCCTCCAGCGCGTTGGGGTGAACCAGATGTATGCCCAAAGAACCACCGCGAGCACCACGCTGAGAGCAAATGGAAGCGGGTCGCGGCGTCGCACGAGATAGTCACCGAGCTTCTCGGACGTTGCCATGGCTTAGTGCGATTTCATCGACGGGTCTTTGGGCACACATTCCCGAAGGTAGACGAAATCGCTGTCGGGTGTGAGTTGCACGACCCCGCGGCGTCGCTCACACCACTTAGCGAATTCCTTGGCGTCCGTGGGCGGTGGTCGGCTGGCGCACGCGGCCAGCAAGAAAACCAGCAAACAGATTCCGACCTTCACGGTCACTCCGTCCGGACGCTCTTGTTCTGTCCTGCACCGTACCGCGGCCCGCCTTGCGCGGCAACTCATCCGCACCCAAAGGACGTCACTCCAAGCCCGCTCTAAATGAAGCCCACGCCGCCCGCGCGAACGCGCAGACGGTCCACGACGCCAATCTTGCCGCTCTCGTCCGGGGGCGTGACCGCCTGCTCTCACTGGAGATCGCGATAAATGAACTGCGCGAGATAGAGCGGTGCGCGATCCAGCGCCACGCCGAGCAGATGGAAGGCCAAACCCGCGGCGGCTTTTGCGGCGCCGCCACGCCGCTAGTGATGACTGAGGAGCACACGACCGCGCGCGTCACCGCCGAGCGCACACACGCGGCCGCCACGCAGATGGTTTCAAGCCTCGAGGCCGCGGAGCTGACCTCGCGACAGTCGCTCGCCGATACCGAGGCCGCTGTGAAAGAGGCCGCCCGCGAAGCTGCGCGGACCTCGGTGCGCGCTGACTTCGAGGAGCTTCAGCGCCTAAACGCGCAGCGCCACGAGCTGCGGGAGAAATTGCTCGGTGCCTGTTTCGCCGACCCTGGCGCTCTCGGTGATCGCGAATGGCGTGCGGTGGACCGCCCCGGTGATCACAGCGCCCAGGAGATGAGTGTCGGGTTGCCACTGGTTGGCGATTCGGTTTACAGCGACCAAGCGTATGGCGGAGACCCTCGTCCGGCGCGTGCTCGAATCGATCAAGCCGAGCGGCGCTATCGCGATCGCCTAGTCGAAATGGAACGAGGCGAGTTCACCGCCGCGGAGCGAGCGGCGTGAAGACTTTTGGTCATAGCCGAGCGCGATGCCGGGGCATGTGCCCGGCGCGGGGCAATTCGCGCGCGGGTCGTTGCCGAAGTCTACGAGGTGGCACGACGGGTGCAGGCGCAGGTCACCCCAAAAACAGCGTCGGCTGGTCGCGGGTCTCCGTGTGCGTTCTTCGAGTGATAGCTTTCGGAGAGCGCGCACCTCCTACTCCGGATCGGACCAGCACCCGCTCGGGTTTTGAATCATTTACCGGGCGGGCGCCCCTCTCATTGCTTTCGAATCAGACGACTGCAGCCCAAGCGTACTACCAGCAAGCTCTGGATGTGGAGAATGAAATGCAAGCGAGCCGCATTCGCGTGCGCGCCGAGCGTCGCCTCGGCGAGATTCTTAGAAAGATGGCCGAGAGCGGAGAGCGGGCAAAAGGGGGGAAACCCTCGCGCGGCGCTAGCGTTACAAAGCTGCGCGACATGGGAATTCCCTACGACCGCGCTTCGCGCGCAAGGCAACTCTTCATACACACATAGGTATTTAACCATGCTTAAGCGAATCGTTCATGTGAGGGTGCAGGACTCTCCAATCGATCACCGCGGCCGCCCCGTGCAGCGCGATGAGTTGCTGCTCCCGCAGCCCTCGGTCAAGCGCCTGGCGTTGGGGCGCACCTGGGTCGGCTCGTTGATCCCAAAGCTCGACGCCTTCATATCGCAGGCCGACACCATCGTGACCGGGCACCTGGCCGAGGGCGAGTTGTTGGGACCCGTCAGCACGGACCTCGGAGTCTCGGCCGAGGACCTTGCCGGCGACATCGTGGAGGGCATCTCGCGCGAGCCCACGGACGTAGACCTCCGGGAAATCTACGGAGAGCTGCAGGCGTTCCGTCGCAGCGTGGGCAGTTCGCCGACTCAAAACGAGATGCGCTACGCGCTCGGACGCCTGCGCAGCGCGCGGGATCGCTACGGCGCCCGGGCCCGCAGCCGCGGCACCGCCGACGCCCAAGCCGCGCTTCGCGCCATGAACGAGGCCTCCCGCGCGCGCAACCGGGCGATCAACGAGGCGAACGCGCGCAGGTATGGCGCCGCCGGTCAACGGGCGACGACCGACTCGATGACCGACGTGCGCGACGCGGTCCACGCCGCCCACACGGCGACCAGTGCGCGCGAGTGGAATGCCGCAATTAACGCAGCCAACCGCGCGTTCTGGGCGCAGCGAACGCGTGGGCGCTAGGGATGCTGGCTGTGAGAGTGATCGCCAACATTCTCGCTTCGCTCGTCGCGGTCAGCGTATTGATCGCTCTCGCAGCGCTCGCGTTCTCAGTCGGGGTCGCATTGGGCAGTGGGCATTGATGCGCAAGCACAGCGATGAGGAGGTCCTCGCGGCCGCGTGCGGCTCGGAACAGCGGTTCGCGACGCCAGGGCGCTGCTCGAAGTGCGGGCGCGCGTTCGGCGCGGAGAAATTTGGCGCCGCGTGTATGAGCTGAAGGTTGGCAGCTTGCGCTTGGTGGCGCTCTGCGATAGCTGCGCGGCGGAGCTGCCGCGGGGCGGCGTCGCGGAGAGTGAATTTAAGGCGCTTCTCGAGTGCCGGGCGTTGGCCGCAGCGGCCGCCGGGGGACGCGCGTGAGCCAGCAGTACCTCCGGCAACTCTCATTGGTCCTCGCCGACCCGGCCGGCAAGGGCTTAGATTTCGGCGCGCTCCGCGTGACTTTCGAGATCCATCGCGGCGACCTCCTTACGCCCAACAGTTGCGACATAAAGATCTACAACCTGTCGGACGCCACCGCGAGCACGATCGATACCGAGTTTACGCAGCTGCTCCTGAAGGTGGGGTACGAGGGGCAGGCGCTGCAGCAGATCTTCTACGGCTCCATCAAGCAGGTGCGGAAGGGGCGCGAGGACCAACGCAACTCGTATGTCGCGATCACGGCCGCCGATGGTGATACCGCGCTGAACTTCTCGTGCCTGGCGCTCACGTTAGCCGCTGGGAGCACGCCCGCGAACGCGGTGGAGGCGCTGATAAAGCAGATGGCCACGGCCGCCAACAGCTCGCCCACCACCGACACCGGCGGCCAGACGGTGAGCCAGGGGTATACGCCGGCGCTGAGTTCGAATCAGAGTGCCCGCGGGCGCGTGTATTACGGCCTGTGCAAGGATCACCTGCGGAACTTCGCCGCCGCGAGCGGCTGCAACGCGACGATTCAAGATGGCCAGGTGCACCTCATCCCGCTGAACTCCTTCATCCCAGGGGCGGTGGTGCTCGTGACCCCGGCCACGGGCCTCATCGGCGTGCCGGAGCAGACGCAGAACGGGCTCGAAATGTCCGTGCTGCTGAACCCGAACATCAAGATTGGGCAGTTAGTGCAGTTGAAGTCCGCCGACGTGAATCAGTATCGCTATGGCTTGGACCTCCACTCGACCCAGATCAACTCGCTGCTCGCCGAGTCGACCGCGAAGCTGAACTCGCAAGGGCTCTACTACGTCATGCGGGCGGAGCACTCGGGAGACACCCGCGGCAACGCCTGGTACTCGAAGCTCACCTGCTTGGCGGTGGATGCCACTTACACGAACGCGCAACAGGCGACGCAGGCGACGATTGCGCCGCCCTTCCCCTCGCCGCGCGACGCGATCTTGCCTTACTAGGAGAACTCCCTGGCCACCGAAACCATCCGCGAGTTTCTCGTAAGCCTCGGCTACAAGCAGGACGAGGCGGGGCTCAAGAAATTTGAGAACGGCAGCGACTGATGGCCGCGAATCCGGCATTCGACTGGACACACCCGGACTACGCGGCGGTGCACGCGCGGCGCGTCGAGCGGCTGATGAGGCTGCGCTCGACGCCTGGCGCCATTGAGGCCTTGAAGAGTTATTACGCCGATCATATTGCGGAGTTCATTGCCGATTGGGGCGTCACGGCCGACCCGCGCAACGCGCTGCTTGCTCCGCCGCGGCCCGTGCTCATGCCGTTTGTCCTCTTCCCGAAGCAACGCGAGTGGGTGGAGTGGCTGCTCGAGCGCGCGCGCAGGCGCGAGCCGGGGCTCACGGAGAAGTCACGAGACTGCGGGATTTCCTGGCTCGCGATGGCCACGGCTGTCTCGCTTTGTCTGCTGCGCCGGAACATCACAATAGGCGTCGGCTCTGCCAAGGAAGATCTCGTGGACCGCTCGGGCGACCCGAGCTGCCTGTTTTGGAAGGCGCGGACCTTCCTCAAGAACCTTCCGCCCGAGTTCCGGGGTGGCTGGGATGAGACGCGCCACTCCGCGCACATGCGCATCCAGTTCCCGGAGACCGGCAGTGCGATCGTTGGGGAAGCAGGGGACGCCATCGGCCGCGGTGGCCGCACCACCATCTTCCTGATTGACGAGAGCGCCCACCTCGAGCGCCCGCAGCTCATCGAGGCGAGCTTGAGCTCGAATACCGATTGTCGCATCGACATCTCGAGCGTCTCAGGCATGGACAATCCCTTCGCACAAAAGCGCCATGCTGGCAAGATCAGCGTGTTCCGGTTTCATTGGCGTGATGACCCTAGAAAAACTGACGAGTGGTACGCGCGCCAGGCTGAGATCCTCGACCCCGTCACGCCGGCCGCCGAGGTTGACATCAGCTACACCGGCAGCGCCGAGGGGGTCCTCATCCCCGGGAAATGGGTATGGGCCTGCATCGACGCGCACCGCAAGCTGGGCATCGAGCCGAGTGGCATGCGCTACGGCGGCTTGGACGTGGCTGACGAGGGCAAGGACAAGTGCGCTTTTGCCGCGAGGTACGGGATTCTGCTCGAGCACCTCGAGAGCTGGAGCGGTAAGGAGTCGGACATTTTCCAGAGCGTCATGCGAGCGCTTAACCTCGCGGAGCAGCACCGCATCGCTCAGCTTTTCTATGACGCCGACGGCCTCGGGGCAGGTGTGCGCGGCGACGGTGCGCAGATAAACCAGCAGCGCCGTGAGGCGCAGCGGCCGGAAATTCGCGATGAGCCGTTCCAAGGCTCGGGCGCTGTCTTCGATCCCGAAAGCGAGATGATCGAGGGGCGCCCGAACGCGGGGATGTTTGCCAACGCCAAAGCGCAGAGCTGGTGGCACCTGCGGACGCTGTGCCGCAATACGTATCGCGCGGTGGTTGAGCGCAAGCCATACGATCGGGACGAGATCATTTCGATCTCGGGGCACCTCGCCGAGCTCTCGCAGCTGACCATGGAGCTGAGCCAGCCCTCGTACTCCCTAAATGCGACCGGCAAGGTCCTCGTGAACAAGACGCCGCCGGGCTGCCGCTCGCCCAACCTCGCAGACGCCGTGATGATCGCCTTCAACCCTTCGAACCGGAACCTAGATATTTGGCTGAAGCTGGGCGTAAAGCGGTGAACCGACTGCAGTCAGCCACGGAGAAATTACCAGGTGGCTGAACAACTAGCGCGTTACTGGATACCGCGCCTCAAACGAGGCGACGATGCTCTCAACCAATCCAACCAATCGACCGAGGGCGTTCTTTATCGGCTGGCCACTGAATGGGACGCCCCTCAGGGACACGAACAATCTCGCCCGAAACTGTTGGCCAGCGTGGGCATTCCCCGAGATGGGGATGCGGGCAATGAACGTGCCGTCAATCAGACTGAAGAAATTATCCCTAAACGAGGACAGCACCGCGCCGCTGGCATCAAGGATCTGGTAGTCGGGAGGGGCACCCCCCGTAATCGTCGGGACGATTGTCTTGTGCTTGTCTGTGATGTCGAAGTCATGGAGAGCACGAAGCGTGTCGTCCCCGCCGGGGTATGGTCGCAGTCTCCTGATCATGTCAACGACATCTGGCGCGGCCCGGTCTATACGAGTCTTTTTAATTCGGGCCTCGAAGTATTCAAACTTGTCTGCGAATGGAAAGTAAACAGCCTCGGTATTGCCGCCGTTCAATTCCACAAGCCTGACCGCCAAGAGATCCAAGGCGGCCCTAAGATTGTGGATTGCATCACCGATGATCGCGGGCAATTCACATGGCGGATCTTCACGGACTTGGAGGACAAGGCGGAGATGGGCCCGGTCGGTATCTTCTTCGATGGCCACCATGACGGCATCCCTTTCCCAATAGGCTTGCATGGTCTCGTTGAGCTCTTGGACGTGTGCTTTCGCCCGCTTAATCTTGAGTCTTGATGCTGGGAATGACGTTGTGGGCATCTCTGGTACGCCTGTGCCGCCGCTACTTTGGCGACATCGTACCCGCATCCAGTACTGAGCGGCCGCCGGTACTGAGTAGACGCACCGCAGCACGCGGCGCCAGAATTGTTCCCCTATGCCACGACTGACCGACGACGAACTGGCCTTGATCGCACAAGCGCTGCGCTCGTACTCGGCCCTCGTTGCCCAAGACGCCCAGCGGATGGCGCCGACGATGGCGGGCTCAGTGCAGAAGCGCTCGGATGCCGCCGCAGCATTGGCGGAGAGGTTCGAGAAGGCACGGAAGCGCGCGTAAACTCGCCCCATGCTGAACTGGTGGCGAGGTATGTGGGCATGGGCGTGTGAACAGAAGATGGTCTGGTGGACGTTGCTTGTCCTTCTTATGGCCTACGCTCTCATCCACGTCGCGCCTCTATCGATGTCTGTGAGCGATCGAATTCGTTATGTGGGTACCGCGTTGCAGGTGGCGGGAATCGGTACTGTGTGGGCTGGATTAGAGAAAACTCGCCGCCTGTTCGGCTTCCAGTACTCATTTGTTGCCCTCTGGCAATGGTTGCACCGCATGCCTTACAACGCGTCGAAGCGCGATATCACGATGCAACTTGAGGGTGCAGCGTTCTCCAGCTCTTCGGGCTCGGTAGACTTGACCGCCGGTAAGATTCCACAGAGCGAGCTCGAGGCGTTGACTCTCCGAGTAGCTGAAATCGAGAAGCGGTTTCAGCGCAACCTTGCAGACCTGGACCGACGCATTAATACGCTCAGCCAGGCGCATCAGCGGGCCCAGGATGAACATAGCGCGCGTGTGACTGCTGTGGAGGGGCGGCTTCTCGCTGCGCAGACCGGGGGTCTGGACCTGTCGCTCGGTGGCCTCGTTTGGCTTGCGATTGGAGTCATTGCGACGTGCATGCCTGAGGAAGTTTCCCATCTTCTATTCTCGACGTGTCGAAACTGGATTTGACTCGTTCATGCCATCAGACCCAAAGCGCTGTAGCTGGGACGAGGAGGGTGACGGATGCGGACTCGTTAACTTTCAGACAACGGTCGGGTTAGAGATTCTCGAGTACGAAGGGAGGGACTACTGTCTGTTACATCTGCACCTAAAAGCCAAGCGCGATAAATATACCGTTCAGCCCAATTCCCTTTCGCAGATCTTTCATCAATTGCAGATTGCGGGCGCGACAGACTTCCGTGGGGTCCAGTTGCCAGGATTCCCTCACAACGTCCTGCAGACCTATTCCATTCAGCGTCCGATAATGATGCGCAACGCCGTGTTTGGTGACTGGGTCCGCTTGACATTCGAGAACGTCGGTTGCGACCTCTCGGGGTCAATATTTGAGGGCGTCACTGATATAGACAACCTTAGTAACCAACAGGAGGTGTCGTTAAGACAGTGTAAGTTTCTTGGGCGACTCAAGGTAGATGCAGGCAATTCTCGTTTCGCCATTGATTTCACGAAGAGCGAATTCTGCGAGCGGGCGAGGTTTTCTCAGGTCGACAGTCTCGAGAGTCTGCTCTTCGCGGGCTGTCGGTTCGCGTACGCCCCCGAGTTTTCAAGCGAAGTGAAGCTGCCACCAAAAACTAGCTTTGACAGGGCCGAGTTCACTGTACGTGCGGAGGACGAGAGTGCGTATCGCACGATTCGCAACGCGTTTGCGACTCCTCGCGCGCGAGACGCGGAGGGGCGCTTCTACGCGTATGAAAAGCAGGCTCAGCGAATGAGTTTGCGGCGCGACCAATGGCTGCAGCGGATCATCTCTTGGCTTTACGACAAATTCTCGCGGTACGGATCCAGCTACGAAAGAGCACTATTCTGGTTTGCCGGGTTCCAGCTGGCCTTCGGCTTGCTGTACGCATGGAAGTCGGATCGACTGGATATGGGGCGATCACTTGATGGTGCTGTCCCGGCGTTCACGTTCGCCCAAGTCGTCAAGCCTTTCGAACTGTTCACTTCTAGGCCTGTAGCGGGAAATGCGCTCGAGGTAGTTGGCCCCGACCCTAGTGGCTGGTGGCTTTTACTTACCGCCAGTCAGAGCCTCGCGTCGCTGTCTCTCGTCGCGCTCATCCTGCTTGCGCTTAGGTGGCGGTTTCGTCGGGAATGACCTGCACCGAGGTGTGAGACTACTAGCGAACTCGCGACACAAATAGTGGTGTGAGGCGGAACTCGAATGCAGAGGAGCGCATTGGTCATGGCAATTGAAAGCGCGGGTGAAAGATTTGCAGGTATAGACTTCCGAACGCTTGGGGCTGACGTTCGGTATACGAGCAACGGAGCGACCTACTCCTACTACCCAGCTGGTTGGGGCACCAGGTACGACAACGTTTTCAACGCTGGCGAAGAACGGGCGATGCTCTTAGATTCCTGCAAGTCCTCAATTCACCCAAAGGGTGACAAGAAACCCGAAGGAGAGCCTGAAACAGCGGAGGTCTTTCGCATGACCATGCTAGCCCGGGGTGGTCCCTGGAGACAGCAGATGTATCTCCGTAATGATCCAGCCAAGGCCATTACAGTCTGTTTAAAAGAGATCGGGGACTACGCTTACTGGGAGGAAGCCAACGTTGAGCACACGTGGGAGGCCATGGGCGACGCTAGCATGCTTACTCTGGCCGTTAGGTGGGTGGCCGACCCTAAAGCGGTCGAGATGCTGAGGGGACTAAGGCTGCTCAGGGAGCGCATTGCGCGGTAAGCGGCGCTGCTGTACTCCGGTTCGATTCCCGCGACGGAGCTACTCGCTCGAAATCCGGGGCGGGCCGGACTGCAAGATCAATCCGCGTATAGGTTCAACCTTCGGGAATTGTTGCAGCAGCGAACGGTGCGAGCACCGTCCAACCAAGGCTTGCATAAAGGTTGCGCCCGTCTCCTGTCGCGACTAGAAGCTGCGGACTCACGAGCGATTTTCTCGCAGTTCGAATAGCGATCATCACCGCGACACCCAATCCTTTCCGCCTATGATCCTGTGCAGTTTCGATTCGATCATAAATGAAGACATCTGCAGTTTCTGCCGCGCATCCGCTTGCGGCGAGATCGCCATCCGGCGCGGTCGTGCAAGCTCGGGCGACATGTCCGGCATGATGAAACTCCATCCTGTACCCATTCGGGAGAGGCTTTGTGTCGAGGGTTGCTGCCATCATAAAATAGTTCACCGGCTGAACCTCCCAGTGACCTGGCATTGCACTTCGCAGCTCCTCGTCAGAGCCGCACACCTACAAGTAATATCGTGGCGCCGCAATGTCATTTGCGATTGCGCGCAACCCTTCACATAGCTGTGGAAATACCCAGCGTTTCACTTCCTTTTCCGAGTGGGTATCTACTCGGAAGCCCCCGCGATCGTGAACAGGGGGCGGGCAGCTTCGAGCGATGGAATGCGCTGCTTGCCAGACAAAAACGAGCTTTGGATCGACGGAGGATATGGTCATACCTGGTGGTTTGGTGCTCAGATCGGGCCGCATTCTGCGGCGACTACATGTGCTGCGCTATGTTGACTCTCAGCCAGTTGCGGAACGGGATATGTCTTTTAGCGTGTCTGAACGAGCGGTTCGATTCCGACCGGAGTCGGTTTCGCTGTGACTAGGGAGCGAAGGGTTCTCCGACCTCTAACTCTGTGGAGCTGGGCGCCCGGTTACGCCCACTTTGAGACATTCGCTCCCCCAAGGTGCGCGCCTGTAAGCCGTCATTCACGGTGCGCGGTAGACTCCTCAGGTGCACGCCAGTACAGATGCCGAACTTTCCCATTCTTGTCCCTTTATGGGAGTGAGGGCGGGCGACAGCGTTCCGGTTTGAGACGTCAGACCACCAAGAATGCGCGCCGAAACGAGGCGACGATCGCGTTGATTTGAGGTCATTTACGGGCCAGAATCTCATGCGTGTACGCACGCGCGATCGCTATTGTGGCCAGAACAGCGGCTTTATTGTTGATCTGTGGTGCAGCAGTCGCGCCAGACAACGATGCGGCACCGGACTGGGCTTTTCCGATCTATCAAAAGGAAGTTGCTTCGGTACCGGAGAGCCAGTTGATCTCCGTGCCCGGTTCGGATCTTCTCCTCAATTTCAGGCAAGTCGGGGATCACTTCGGCACGCGAGACTGGTTCCCGGAAGACCACCCGGATATGCCCGCGGTCGTTGCGTACGGTCGCGCACCGAAGCTCGCCAGCTGCAGTTTTTGTCATCTACCCACGGGAATCGGCGGACCGGACAATGCGGCCATTGCGGGGCTTTCTACCGCTTACATCACTCAGCAGATCGAGGAGTTCCGATCGGGGCGGCGGCAGTGCGCGGTACCTCCGTCCATACCCTGCCGAAGCCTTATGAATAGAATGGCGCAAGCCGCGAGCGATTCCGAAGTCAAGGCGGCTGCGGAGTACTTCTCGCGACTGCCGTACCGCTCGCGCATCAAGGTCATCGAAGCCGCGATGGTGCCTAAGATGACCGTTCAAGGTTTCGTCTTCGCTCGCGCGGATGGTAGCGAGCAGGAACCGATCGGCGAGCGCATCTTGGAAGTGCCAGACAGTCTCGCAGAGTTCGATGCCGGCGACTGGCGTACGCCGATCACCGCTTACGTCCCGCCGGGCAGTATAGCGCGCGGGAAACTACTGGTGGAGGGGGTCGCCCGCGGCGCGGCGCCCTGTGGTGCCTGCCACGAGTCCCGACTGCAAGGCAACGAACTGGCGCCGCCTCTGGCGGGCCGCTCGCCTAGTTATATCGTCCGGCAGCTCTATGACATCCAGTATGGCTACCGCAGTGGTCCAGCCACGGCGCTCATGCAGCCGGTGGTGGCCCGTTTGAATGCCCTCGAGAGGGTCGCGATCGCAGCCTACATTGCTTCGCTTCAATGATCACGACAGGCCGATCGCAGGCGCTGGCGACTGTTAGCAGAAGTTCCCACAGCAGGGTTCTGACAATCCACAATGGACTTTCCCATAAAGAGCCGAAAACGAGCGAGTTACTAGACCGAGGGTATGCTCGGCAGGCGGTCGAATCTTCGATTGTGCGTCTGCGCCAATACTCGTTTATGGGAAAATTGCGGATGTTGGCCGCCGCAAAGCCGTCAGTGGCCAGCGCCCGCAACGGGTCAAAAGCGGTCGTCGACGTCGCTCCGAGTCGGATGCGCGCCTCTTGATTTGTTGCCAAGCGATTCGATTCCGACCCTGGAGTTGCGCCTTCGCGCGGAGCGATCAGTTGTTACTCTTGCGGTGTGTCGCTCGAATCCTCTGATGAAGCTCATCTGAAGCCATCCAAAGAAAATTTAAGAATATGCTTCTAAGAAACGTCGGGCGGTTCGCCCAGCGCTCCTGCTCACACCACGCCGCAATCCGGAACTCGGACGTAACTCAGCGGGAGTTTCGGGCCTGAAACCGTTGCGGACCGGTAAATAGCGTGCCCGCGGTTCTCGTGCGCCGCGACTCTCTACTGGGCTTATTTCGACTTCGTTGCCAAGTTGACTGGAGTTCAAGCCGATGAACCGCGATTACCAGTAATGGTCATGTGCGTACGATAGCGAACAGACGAATCCGTTCGAGCGAGCTAAACCCAACAAGTCGCGCGTCCGCAGTTTTAAACCACCAAGCGTCGCGAATACAGTCATTACCGGCCGCGCTGGCCGCGCGGTCTTCTGTCAGCACCATTTACTGTGCCTCGGTTCGAGGCAGATCAAAGAGTAGGAGAACATGATGAGCCAATCTCTAAAATCCAAGAACGTGTTGTTTGTCGGCCAGCAGCCGGAAACGGTCGACTTCTCCGACCCGGCGTTGCCACCCGGCCTGGATGCGGCAAAGATCCACGCCGGCATCGCCGTCGGCATGCAACAGATGGCAGACCGCGGATGGCATGCGGATCTCTGCCTGGTGCGGCCCGACCAATCCGCGACTGCGATGCTAGAGAGTCAACTTTCTGCCGCGGCCTACGATTGTGTAGTGATTGGAGGTGGAATTCGCATCCCCCCAAAGAGCCTGCTGCTCTTCGAGCGTCTCCTTAATGCTGTGCACAGGGCGGCACCCGCAGCATCCATTGCCTTCAATACAGCGCCTCCGGACACGGCGGACGCGGCGGCTCGATGGCTCAAGGCTGACTGACGCCCGTGCGCGACGCGGGGAACCGTCTTCATCACGCGTGCACTCCGACAAGCGAGCCGCGGAAGACAAGGAGTACCCGACCGCAACGGAGATCCCGATGTACGACCAATCCAAGCTGTCCGAGTTGATCCGGTTCGCACGAATCTATGCGGGCTCCACCGTCATCGACGTTTACCCAGGCGACGGTGACTGGACCCGTGTCTTCTCTGACATCGTGGGACCCGAAGGACGGGTCTACAGCTGCGTGCCGGCCGAAGTCGCCCACTTCAAAAATGATCCGGTCGGCCGCATGCGGACGCTTGCGAAGGAGCCGGGCCGGGAGAACGTCGAAGCGGTCACGGCGGATCTCGTGGCGATGCCGGAGGCCACGCAACAAGCGGATGTCGTGTGGGTGCACCTGTTCTACCACGATCTCCACACCGCGCTGATCCGGGCCAAGGGCGCTACGGCGGCCGACTTCAATCGAGCCGTCTACGAGCGGCTGAAGCCCGGTGGGTCTTACGTCATCGTAGACCACGGAGCCGCCGTCGGGACGGGCACGAGCGACGCCCAGTCGCTGCATCGGATGGAGGCTGCATCGGTTCGCGAGGAGGTGGAGGCGGCCGGCTTCGTACTGGACGCGGAAAGCCCCATGCTCGCGGACAAGGACGATGCGCACTCGATCAAGGTGTTCGATCCCTCAATCAAGGGCAAGACCGATCGCTTCGCCTATCGGTTCGTGAAGCCCTGACAGGTCCCGGCGCCGACTTCATGTCGACCTTTTCGATGGGTGCAAACAAGCTCATCGAAGACATCGAGGCAACCCTGCTTGCTGCCACGAATTGGGCTTTGGCTGAGCTCTGGTGAGCCCACGCGACGATGGCAGCTCGACCCCAGAGGGCCGCTTTCACGAGAGAGAAAGGCTGCAAGAGATTTCGGGAGCTATGCAGTATCGTACTGAGAATTTCTGTTTGATCGAGCTCGAGCAAGATTGACGCGTCCCATCCCGAGGACCGTGCGCTCCGGTCGATTCCGACCCTGGGATAGCCCCCTCCAGCGAGGGATCGTCGATTGATCTCCTCGACCGTCCACAAGCTGCCGAGGATTGTCATTGCTGACTCGCGGCGAGCCTGCTTAATTCGGCGCCTCGATGCCCGATTTGACGCTGCCGTTCGGCAGAGGAACCGAGATCGGGGTAACTTTGACTTTGGCGATGCCGGCGTCCTGCGTAATCCCAATCTTCCGTGCTGTGGACGGCGAGAGATCCACGATCCGGCCCTTCACGTAGGGCCCGCGGTCTTGGATAGTCACTACCGCGCTTTGGCCGGTAGTAATGTTGGTTACCCTCGCCCTGGTACCCAAGGGAAGCGTCTTACTTGCGGCGTTGTCGCCGAGGGGATCCATTTTGCTGCCGTCCGCCATTTCTCTGCCTGCAAACTCCCTCGCATAGAACGATGCGTCGCCGACGCGCGTACGTCCCGATAGGTCAGGCTGGGCCCGCGCAGCTGCCTTGGCGATCCGTCGCGGCGACTGGTCCAGCGACCCTTCGCCTGCCTTGGCGTCATCATGAGGCTTGCATCCGGCAACGACGATAACGCTGCTTAGAAGCAGAGTCATTGCAAGACGCTTTAGGATTCGAATTCGTACCATTATCTGGGCCAAGCCGCTCGTGGCTTACACAATGGGCTGCTCGACGGCCTTGGTCTGTAAGCCGCAGCGCATTAGTGGGGCGGGTGTTGTCCGATAACGGACCAATGCGGCACAACTCTCGATTGCATTGAGCGAGAATTGGGTGCTGCGACCCGCCAAACGCGGCGTTTAACATCGTTGAGCGGCCTTTGAGACCCGCGGCACCGTTCACGGGGTTTGCCGGAGAGCGCACGACCCATAGATGGGGCCGTTGGCGTCGGACGCGGACTAGTGCGGATACCACCGGGCTCGGTCGCTTATCGAGACACCGCTTGAGTCTGCTACGACCAGAAGACCGGACTTAGGAGCGGCAGACCTGCCGTCAGCCACCTACTTCTCCGTCCTTCCACTCAGACAGGTCAGATTCGCGTGGGTGGGTGAGCTCGAGGTGTGCGAAGCGTTTCACTCTACTCCATCCGTCAGTCGATGATGCGGTCGTCATACTTGAACGGACCGCCGGTGACCGGTCGTAGAGAATTCGGACAGTTGCCGTCCAGATCAAGCACGCCATATTCCTTGGCCTGCTCCGCGCCGATTATGGTGTGGCCCGACAGCGCCATCATGTCCGGATCGTTGTGGATCGCCACGATAATGCGTCCAGTAAAGTCCGGCGTTTCCATATACGGCAACAGAAAATCGAACTGACCCGGCTTTTCTGCCATCGAAGATGCCGACCGCGCAGTCTTCAGCAAGCCCATCCAGATGCTGACCGACGCCACGCCGAAGGGGCGCAGGTCCACTGCCATGTCGGCCGACATCTTGTCGGTCCCGGCTTTCTGCGCGCCATAGGCGGGGCCGTGGGCGTAGTTCACCGCGCCCGGCGCGGAGGTGAAGACCAGCAGACCGCCGGGCTTGGCGACGAGTAGGGGCGCCGCCGCGTGGGCCGCGATATAGCTCGATCGAAGGCCGACGGTGATGATGTCGGCCATTTCCGCCGGTCTGGTCCAAAATCCGCCGCGCTGGATCAGATCGCTGCTGATGGCCGCGGCGTTGTTGACCAGAATGTCCAACCGACCCTCATCGCGCTCAACGGTCGCGAACAGGCCGCGCACGGCTTCGTCGTCGGCGTGATCGCAGGCGTACGCAACGCCACGTCCGCCGGCGGCGGTCACCTCCGCCGCCGTTTCATGGATCGTACCACCCAACGGCGATGCATCCGCCGTCTGGCTGCGTCCGGTGACATAGACGGTATATCCCGCGGCCCCCAGTGCCCGCGCGATGCCCTGACCCGCGCCCCGGCTCGCGCCGGTCACCACTGCGACACCGTTTTTCATGTACCTCCCCTTTGTCACGGCCCGCCGCCCGGGCAGCCGCTCTGAGTACGCAAGGGCATCGGTGATGTACGAGCGCCAGTTTGAGCTCGCGGGTCGTCTTTGATGGTACTGGAACCTATCTCAAAACTGTTTGAGAAGAACGCTTCGACCCCTTCGCCTTCGATCAGTCGAGTCGCCTCGAACTCACCTGGTTTCGGTTGCGCCGCCGCTGCGCGACTTGGTGATGGACCGGTGCAGCGGTTGCCGACCGGTAGCGCACGGCGGGAGGATGGCTGGTCGGTGAGGAGTTTGGCCCTTGGCAAGCGATCCAGGCGCCCGCAAGACCCTCAGTGGGGGTAGCGACTGGGGTACGTGCGGCACGCAGAGCAAAAAACGGCGCGTACTCAGATAGTTACGCGGCGCTGTCGATTCCGACCCGAAAGCCGCGCCGCGCGTTGGTGTTGTCACAGGAACGCTTATGGTTCACTAGTCGCAGACTAGTGGCGCCTTTAAGGAGAGCATCGTGAAAGCCATCTGGAATGGACAGTTGATCGCAGAATCCAACGAGACCGTAGTCGTAGAGGGAAACCATTATTTTCCGCTACAGTCCGTCAAGAAGGAATATCTAGAGAGTTCATCTCATACCAGCGTTTGTCCGTGGAAGGGCACTGCCAACTATTACACGCTGAAGGTCGAAGGGAAGGAGAACAAGAACGCCGTTTGGTACTACCCGGAGCCTTCGAGCGCAGCGCAGCAGATCAAAGGTCGTGTGGCATTTTGGAAGGGCGTTAACGTTCAGCCGTAGGTCCGGACCCGAGAGCCTCGATTCGTAGGACGCATCGGACAGATTTAGTGCTCAGACTTGCGCAAGCATCTCCATTGGCGGCGAGCCTCGAGTTACGTATGGCCTTACTCGGCAGTGCCAATTTGGCGTAGTGCCCATTTGAATAAGCTCACCCGCCAAACCAATCGAGGAACGACATGACAAGTCCTATGTATACCAACTCAGTTCCCGTTTTTAAGCAATTGCTGTCGGCTTTGAAAGCCATTCTGGCTCAGGCCGATGCACATGCCGCCGCCAACTCAGTAGAGCCAGACGCATTTTTACAGGCTCGTCTGTATCCGGACATGTTTCCGTTGGTCAAACAGGTACAAATTGCTGCCGATTTTGCGCGCGGGATCTCCGCACGCTTAGCAGGTGTTGATGTTCCAGTCTATGAAGGCAAAGAGAAGAGTTTTGCCGATCTTGCCGGACTTTTGGGACAGACAATGGCATTTCTGGAAAGCGTGAATCCTTCCAAATTTGAAGGTAGCGAAGCGAAGGAAATCGTACTGCGCCCTGGTACGCCTAAAGAAAAGAAACTGAGTGGTCAGGCCTATCTGGCCAACTACGGCTTGCCGCAATTTCTTTTTCACGTCACCACCGCCTACGCGCTTTTGCGCCACAACGGGCTACCGATCGGGAAGCGTGATTTCATGGGGGTTTACTAATCCTCGCGACCGTTCCTGAGACTTTCTGGGCACGATGCAGGCGTCCACGCGCGGGAATTTCGAGGGAGGCGCCGCGATTAACCTAGGGAAATACCCCACGCTCCCGCGACCTTGTTGCTTGGGGTACTGCCCGGGGTAAGCACTGTTCTACGCACACGGAATTCCAGCTAGCTCATGGGGTTACGGGCATATTTCGGTTCCGACCCTAAAGCAACCGTCGCAGCGCAGTGGCGCGACTGTGCTGCCTGAAACCCGGAGTCAAGCGGCTCGCCGCTGACGGTTCCTAGCTGCGGCACAGGCCCTCTTCATGCCGTCATGGAGCTTGAGCGCCAGTTCCGACGCCGCGCAGGTATCGGTCACCCCCTCAACGTAAACGCGGTTTGCGAGGATCGTGCCGTTTCCAGCGCGGCATCGTGCTCGGCAGCGGTCCGCACGGTCCGGGTAACCAGTCCTTGCGGCCCAGGGCGTTAGGCTGCGCGGCATAGTTCGACTCTGCGCGGTCGTTGTCGGGCCATCTTGGGCTGCTTGCAGAGCAGCCGCTCGCTCAGATGGCCGGATCGGAGAGGGAATGCAGCACGATTGACCCCGCACTCTGCCGTGGCTCGACGAGAGTCGACCGGGTGGAAGACAATGCGCGCGTTCGTGGAAGGACATTCGCACTGAGCACCGGGGGTCTTCTGACTAATTCGCCCACCGGGAGCTGACCGCTGAATCGGTAGGTTGCTTTTGGCCGCTTGCTGCCGCCTATGAGCTAGGAGCACCGCTCAGGTTATCTTTGCAACTGACCGATGCAGGTCGGTCGACTGTCGTGTTTTTCCTCAATTTTGCTGATGACCACTGAAGAGTGCTCGATCCCTGCCGTGCCACGGCGCAGGAACTCGGGCAGACACCTGATACGGCGCCGGGCACCCTGGAGAGGTTCGCAACAAAGGTTCCGCCAATTTGGAAGTCGGTTTTCACACGCCCATCGTCTTACCGGTTTCTAGCAGAGATTTTAGATCGCTGAGGATCCAGTTAAATCCACCACCGCCCCGCAGGTCGAATTTGCTGCGCGTGTTACCCGACATCAAGGGTGCGCCAGTTGTGTCGTGTGTAATCGTGACTCGACAGAACCCTTTCTCAGTGGGTACCACTTCCCATGTGATACGGGTGAACCCTTCCGCCTTGTGCGCATCGTTGAAGAGAAAGCGATACGTCTGTACAAGCTTGTGCGGTGGCTCCACCTCGATCACCTCGCCGTCAATGATGATCTCCGGCAGGCCCATCTGCTTCATCGTGTCATTCGCTACGCAACGAAATCTTCCGCCGGGCTTTAGCTCATAGTTTGACATTGCACGATAGCCATAACGGGAAGTCCATTCCGGTTTCGTTAGTGCGTCCCATATCACTTCGGCGTCGGCGTTGATGTAAATCTCGTGGATGTGCGTCGTTGAATTGGTCAGGCTCTCTTGCGCGACGGGAGGCATTTGGTTTTCTCCACAGTGGTTTTTAGATCCGCGAGCGCGGATAACTCTCGTTCCTTGAACTTGTCGATCCAGCGATCGTGTATGAGGCGAATGGGCACGGCGTTTAGAAAATGTAGTTTCTCGCGACCGTGGCGCCGCGTGATGATCAGTCCGGCCTGTTCGAGAACTTTAAGATGCTTCATGACACCGAAACGTGTCATCTCCAATTCCCGTTCGAGTTCGCCGAGCGTCTGGCCTTCGCGCTTGAACAATAAATCCAACAGGAATCGTCGCGAGCAATCGGCTAACGCCTTAAATACCTGATCGTCGGAGTTCATGATTTACAATACGTGACCGAAAAGTCACATGTCAAGTAGTCGGGCGCAAAATACCTTTTCCTGCGGTCGTGGACCTAGCAGATTCGGGCGGTTCGATCCAGACACCAGGAGTGCCACGCTGGCCGCGCGCAACTCGGGTTCGAGTCCGACCCTGTTCAGGGATTACCCTCCATTAGGTAGCGCCCGGAATCCAGGGTTGGTTCTAGGGGTATCCGTCTCGTCCAGTTGTTCCGAGAGGGGTAGGCTGTGGCTGGTGACGATGGCTTCGGAAAACCAATCGCCGTGATGGCCTTTGCGCCATGAGTTTTTGAAAGAAGACGGCGATAGAAGCCGAAACGTCGGGTTCGTTGTGATTGGACCCGACATTGAGAAGATCAAGTCGAAATGAGGGACGCGGTCGACTTGCACGGTGGCCCCGGCTACACGCCGGGGTTCGGCGTTTTGGACCGCCGCAAGGGAGACCTCCGCGACGGGCAGCAGCGGCCCAAGACCGGCGACTACGGCTGAAAGCCCACCTCTCGCTGGTGACGAATGGCCAGAATGCGCACTTCATTCTGGGGTATCACAAATCGATATAGTGCGACGTAACCAGTTTGTCCGTATGAAATTACTAGCTCACGCACTTCTTCTTCGATGCGCCGGCCAATCAACGGATGCGCCGCAAGGTTGTCGACTGCCGATTGGATCGCTGTTACTGCATCGCGGGCTGCGGCAGGGTTCTGGTCGCGCAAGAACTGAAAGGCACGCTCAATATGCCCCAATGAACGCGCCGAACAGACTACCTGCGCCGCCATGGCTTTGGTTGTGGCGCTGACGCGTCAGTCGCCAGCCGCTTCATCCACGCATGAACATCGTCGGTGCGATAGACCTCGCCGGTTTTGTCGATTTCCGAGTCTGCGGCGAGCGCATCTTTCACAAGACTGCGCATCTGCTCTTCGTAGCTGGCGTGCCGTTCGACAGCTTCTACGATCAGGCTATGGGCGGAACGCCCCGTTTGCTTGGCCAGGCTGCCGAGCCGTGCGCGAAGTCTTGGTGGTAGTCGGATGGTCGTCGTTGCTGCCATTGTTGCGCTCCTTTTCAGAGTGCATAGCACAAATATAGCACACTCGTCGCAACCCTCACAATGGAGGGCTACGAAAGTCCATCCCACGTAAGCAGGCGTTCGTCACCGGCGCTCGGGGTGAAGAGCGGTCCTCGGATGTCGCTTCGAGGTCGGTGCGCAACTTTTGATTCGTTGCGAAGCGGTTCAGTTCCGACCCGTGCGCTCAACCCCAGCACCTGAAGTTCGTTTCAAGGTGCGCAAGAGAAAGATGGGGAGCTCGCGGCCACCGGCTCGGGCCTTGTAGTCCTCAATTGACCTGTTTTGCTTAAGCATTTCCGGCCATTCCGTCGCGCGGCGCTCTGCGCCCAGTTCTTCCGCGCGCACGCGTCGCCTTTCACTGCCGACCAGAGCGTCGATCTCCGGGTGGGCCTTCAAGTTGTAGTACCAGCCCGGATGCCTGGACTGGCCGTTATTCGACGCGAGCACCAAAATGCCCTCCGGCTCGACCGGGTAGCACTGCAACGGAATCATGCGCACCTGACCGGTCTTCGCCCCGATCGTGTACATGAGCGCCATCGGGATATTGCCCAGCTTGCCGCCGATCCGGCCATTTGTGCGATGGAACGCGAATCTGTGAACCTTGGTGAACCATGCGTTGAACCAGTTACTGATCAAGGACAACCCCTCAGAAGGATCAAGGTCCCTGACCGCGGGACCTTGGCAACAACTCTTCCAGCGCGTACAGGGTCTTCTGCTGAATGCGTTCGAGTGGGTAGTAGCGACCGATGATCTCAAGGGCCTGCTTATAGGAGCGCACATCTAGCAGGCGCAGCAGGAAGCGGACGTCTTCTTCGTCGTGAAATTCTGCCGCGAGACGCATGGCAAGGCATTTCATAGCCAGCAGATAGTGGGGCTCAGCGACCATCACGCGCAGGTGCGAAAGTTCGAGAAAAGATGCGAAGTCGCCCTGAGCACTCAAGTATCCCTTTACGCTGTCGTTCAGCCAGTGCGGATTGATCCTAGCGAGCGCTGCCACTCGCGCTGCGGCGGCTCTCACCTGAGGCGCGGGTTGGAATATTGCATCGACGTCCTGCGTTGAAGGGCGCGCGTTGAGCGCGAGACACATAACCGCACCCCCGACGAGATACAGCTCACCAATGGTGTCCGTCTTCTCGAGCTCAGTATTGAGCAGCTCGAACAGATGCCGAATGTCCCCAGCTGAGAGTGCACTCATCTCGGGTCAGACACGATCACCGAGGGTGGCATCGATAAAAATGTTCCGGCGCCTGAAGGCTGGCGGTGAATTGGTCAGTAAATGCAGCCGCAGAGCCTTCAATTCCGAGCCGAATACTGGCTGCGGCAAAGGGGTGATCCGCGAGACCCAGGACGGGATTTCAACTCTATTCAGTGCGCAGGCGGTTTCGACCATCGCGGCCACGTAGTTTTCAACGTACGGGCTCGCGTGCACTTGCGGGCCCGCCGCGACGGCCTCGCGCATTTCCAGAGGCGCAAGCGAACCTAGGAGGTCATGGAGCGCGGCCAAGGCAAAGGAGGGGCCCGCGGGCGCGGCGAGCTCGCGAATGACGTCCTGGAAGCGCTGCGCAGGAATGGACAGCACTCGTGTCAGTACGTACTCGGACATATCCAGTCCCGCCAGTTCGGCCGCGCGGCGAATCGCGAGCTTTTGCTCCCTCGTGACTCGAATCTGCAGCTGCGACTGCTTAGTTGAAGGCTTCATACCGATACCTTGCCGGTGCGTGCAATGAATGTCAATACGACGGTATTGACATTATTATCCGCGTCTGGCCTTTGAAGGTGCGGCGCACAGTAGTTGTGAAAATCCGATGGTAGAACAATCTAGATTTGGCGCAATTTGCAGCTCAGTCCGGGGGACAGATCGCGTAGCCGCCTAGCAAAGTCGGGGGCGCTGATATCGAGAACCGCGCTCTCTAAGGCTTCGGCGCTCGGGATCGTCCTTAGGTTTCGACCTGCCGCCACGGGCTCAGTATTCGAGCCGTGCAGTAACGCTCGCACGATACGTGCGCCAAAGTTTCCAGCTCCGCCAGAACAACTACGCGCACGGCGGATATCTATCCATGTGTCCAGCGAGCGAACGGACCGCCGTGATGCTATCTCGGTGGAACGTTCACCAAGCCGAGGTGTTGCCAGGTGGAAAGATCATCCAGCCTGCTGGCAAGAGCTACCATCCTCCCATGGCTAAACTTGGGCATTTGAACAAACAGCGCGCCGTGGACACGCGATACCTGTTCTGGGACAACGAATTGCTGATGACGCAGATCGGAGCTGTAAAATAAGGCCGCACCTCACCCGCTGGCGCCCTTATGCACGGCAGATAGACATTCTCTCTGCCTCATTTAGTTGGACTTTTTCTGGAAAAGTTTGGAGAGAATCGCATGAAGGTATCAACCCGCTTGCTCGTCGGTGCGATGGTCTTAATCTGCGCGGTGGATGCGACCTCGACCCGATCCACGCAAGCCGCAGACGAGAAACGCCTGGAGCTCGGGAACTTCTCCGTCAGTCTAGCCGTGAAAGACATTAAGGCGTCCATGGCCTTCTACCAGAAGCTCGACTTCAAGCAGGTCGGCGGTAACCTCGAACAGAATTGGGTGGTTCTCCAGAACGGAAGTGCGAGGATCGGGCTTTTTCAGGGGATGTTCGAGAAAAATATTCTGACTTTTAACCCGGGTTGGACCAAAAACAAGGAGACCTTGACCGACTTTCAGGATGTGCGGGAACTGCAGCGCGCTTTGAAAGCGCGAGGTCTCACGATTGCGCCCGAAGCGGACGTGGACACCAAGGGCCCGGCATACTTCGAGGTCATCGACCCCGACGGCAACACGCTCCTGATTGATCAGCACGTTCCAAGCCCCAGTCGCTAGAGCGCAAGCGAGCGAAGCGGTGACGACTGCCGAGTCAGTACTCTCCGAGGGCAAAGATGGGGCATCGGCGGCGCGCGCGCTCGCACTGGCAGCTCTGCTTATCTTCTCTCCGCTCGCATATGCGGACGACACGGGTACCCAAGCGATTGCGTCTACTGCCACTGCGGGTTGCAAGCCCGGTTCCGAAAATGAGAATTTCTGGGAAAGACTCGCCGATAGCTACCGCGCACACCTGCATCCAAATGCGCCTCCGAGCACCGTCGGCACCGCACCACCAGCGCCTCCGGGCACGGACGTCACAGCTGCGGCCGCGGCGCCCAGCATCGATGCCGGCGGCTACCGACGCGGCCTGTCGCCGCCTCCGGAGAGTGTGCCGCCGTGGCCCTACTCGACCTGGCCGATAGGCGGCACACCAGCGATTGGCTATGAGAACATCTATTACGGGCCGCTGATGGATGCAATTTGGTGCGGCAAGAATGGCAATCGGTGGAAGGACAGCCGTTTCACGATCTACGGCTGGATCGAGCCGGGCGCAAACCTCAGCACTTCCAGCAGCCATTACAATCTCTCGACCGGTACCGGCGGTAACTATCCTGCGGCCTACGCCTTCGAGCCGAATAAGATACAGCTGGACCAGCTCGCTCTGTACTTCGAGCGCACGCCGGACGAAATCCAGACCGATCACTTCGACTGGGGCTTCCGCTTCACCGGGCTCTACGGGACTGATTACAAGTACACGTTCTCGGATGGAATCCTGAGCAGCCAGTACACCCAGTCCGGTCAATTGTACGGCTTCGACCCGGTCATGTATTACCTCGACTTCTACTTCCCGAAGATCGGCGCCGGCACGAACCTGCGCATCGGCCGCTACGTCTCGATCCCTGATATCGAAGCACAGCTGGCTCCGAACAACCTTACCTACAGCCACTCGCTCCTTTATATCTTCGATCCATACACGCAGAACGGCATTCTCTCGACGACGCGGTTCAACAAGAACTGGACGCTGCAGCTTGGGGTCTCGGGCGGCAACGACATCAGGCCTTTTCTCGCGCACGAGAATCATCTCACCCCCACCATGTGTGTCATGTGGCAATCGGATTCGGGAAACGACGCGCTCTATCCGTGCATGAATGCGTTTAACGACAGTGACTGGCGGTGGGACAACATCCAGCACGCGGTCGCGACCTGGTACCACAAGTTTAGCGACAAGTGGCACACAGCGACGGAGGTGTATTACACGTGGCAGGCGCACACGCCGAACGTCAACAATCCGCAAGGTTCGGCGGTGATTGCCGCCCGCTATCCGCCGCCGACTTTCAATTTCGGCGCCCCTTTTGGCGCCCAATGCGAGCCTCAAGTCGTTTACTGCTATTCCTACGCCTGGGCTGCCGTGAACTACGTGAATTATCAGTACACGCCCCATGACATCTTTCTCTGGCGCAGTGATTTCTTTGATGACGCCAAAGGGCAGCGCACGGGGTTCAAGACCCGATACGCCGAGTTGGCCCTCGGCTATACGCATTGGATTGGAGACGCGCTGGAGCTCAGGCCCGAAGTGCGTTTCGACCACGCTTTCGACACCGGTGCCTACGACAATCCCAGCGCGACTCCGGGCGGCGGCAAGAACAGCCAGTTGATGTTGGCGGCGGATCTAATTCTGCACTTTTGATTCGTTTCACTCGACGCATTGTCGGTAGACAGATTTCCTAATGCCAGCCTGCCTGGTCGTCGCGCCAGACTGCGGCCCGGTCTCTGTGGCGGATCCGGAGCGGCCATAATGGTTAACGCATACGTAAGTGGCCCGTATGTAATTGCCGTCAGAGGTCAGATCCCCGCGTGAGGCGTCCAGTGCGACCTCGGATGGTCGCTTCACAGAGAGGATCGTGAACTCCGACACGGCCACCTACACGTACGACCGCGGTTCGGAACCCTGGGTCCCGGTTACAAAGGCAAACAAACCCGCCAAAAGCGGCGGTTCGCTCGCAGGAGCGAGCATTTGGGCAGATCAAGATCGCAAGAGCACCGTGGACCGCACCCGCGGCCTAATGTCTCGCTCAGCGACGGCGCAGCGTTCAGCCAGCCTGGGGTCCAACAGTCAGGGTATTCCCGGAGCGCGGACGTCGCAGTGTGGAGCGGCCCCCATTTGAGCCGGACATGGCTGCATAGCCAGGAGCCTAGGCGTACGCCTAG